>Ga0102590_1000428_pt1 | contig 95781 bp, 91 predicted proteins | sample AraplaMF_Col_mMF_FD_76859 | JGI IMG/M metagenome (GOLD analysis project Ga0102590, IMG submission 76859) | Arabidopsis root microbial communities from the University of North Carolina, USA - plate scrape MF_Col_mMF | ecosystem: Host-associated > Plants > Roots > Endosphere | place: USA... | reverse complement strand
TCATGGTCTCGACCAGACTGAAGATCGTCATCCTTGCTCCCAACGTTGGCTTTGACCAGTGCGTCGAGAGGCGAGACTGTCGCATCTCTAACTGGCCCAACTGTCGCATTACTAAATAGCCCTTACACATTTAGATCGCATAAGATAGCTTATGGAACTAACTCACTTTTGGTGGTTAGGCCGCCACTAGGTCTAGAAATTACCCGATTTGGCGCGGTCGCGTCCAACGAAACAAGCTACAGGCGAACGATTGATTGGATTCGTTCAACGAAATTCTCGCCTGAACTCTTCTAGCATGATCGCCAACTTTGGTCCGCTAACCAGCGTCCCGCTGAACTCCAGCGTCGCCCTTCACCCCTTGACGACGTCGGCCGAGACGATCTGCTGACCTTCCCCCGATCTTGATCGATGAAGGATCCGAGGTCGCTAAAGCCACGTCAAGCGAAACCAGGTTGGCGGTCGCAAGCACTATTGCGGTCATGGTTGTGCGGCTCAATGCACCTCCCGACGAACTTGAGCTTTTACAGCGAAGCTGCGATCCATCTCGAAGGTCATTTCGACAAATATGACTGGGGTTGATCGTCGATCCCACATACGCCATGTGCGGGGGTCTCTATGGTTGGAAATCTTCCATTGGGTCTCCAGCCGTCTGCAGCGCTTGCCTGCCTCAAAATCCGGCGCCTCGCGTCCTATCTATAACGGGCCCCATTCATTTCCGGCCGCTTTTAAATGGCATCGGAATGTGGTAGAAGACTGTCGCTATGGCAATGCATTTTGGAAATCAGATCACCCCTGCGGAATTTCCCGAGCTTAATAGGCTCGCTTGGAATAGGGATCCGCGTCGCCCGATCGACGCGGCTGAGGTCTTTGCACTGTACGAGCGCAACTGGCACTTTGTCGATCGCGACAAACTGACTACGCGTGAAGCAATGTTGATCGATGAACTCGGCGAAGAATTCGGACACGGCTTCAAATTGATGTAGCTTTTTGCCTGATTGGACGCGATTGTCGTCTAAAAGGGCTACAAATGACATTTATAAAACCCCAACATGAAAACATCGCCGAGATCCTCCGCTCCATGGACGGTCGGTTTCTGGAAAGCTGTGGCTGTTACTTTGGTGGCGGTACGGCGATCGTTCTGAAGCACGGCGAATACCGTCAGTCGCTTGATGTCGATTTCCTATGCGCGAACACGGACGGATACCGCGAACTCAGAGTCGCTGCGCAGCGGTCGGGCGCGGCTGGCCTGTTCGGAGCCGACATCAAGGCTGCACGAGAACCCAAGTTCGACCGCTACGGAATCAGAATGTTTCTCCTCTACAGGGATCAGCCAGTAAAATTCGAGATCGTTCGCGAGGAACGCATTCCAGTGGGTGGCCATCTCGATGACGATCTCAGGGTTCCTATTCTTTCGGCTTCGGACATGTTCGCTGAGAAACTTCTGGCAAATGCCGATCGTTGTCTTGATCGTTCGGTTGCTTATCGCGATGCAATTGATTTGGGTCGACTTGTCATGGCTCACGGCGAGATCCCGTTAAGCGCGGTTTCGAAAGCGCAACGTGCCTATGGTGAAAGCGTCGAACACTACGCTGTTAAGATCGTCAATCATCTGCTTCAGAAGGACGAAGTCCGCCAAGCGGCTCGGGTTCTGCAGATGCACAGCGATGACGCTTTTGATGCCATAGCGGCGCTTCGCGCGGACGTGCGCCGGCTGTGGCCCGACGGTGGTGTCGAGGATGACCACACGTTCTGACTGGCGTTAGCGCCTCACGGCCCGGTGCATCGCCTCTTCAAGCCAAACGAAAACTCCGGGAGGACGGGTATCTCACCCCTGTCCCGGAGTCCTTGGGGCGCACTCACGGCCATTGGATCTCACATCCCTCCGGAACTGGATTAAGCGGCAAAAGTTATGCTCTGGAGTTAGGAGGAGAAAGCATCATGGACAACGCCTCGAAAGAACTTGCCAACGAATATCGACGTCTAGGTGGCCGACGGATTGCGGTGATTGATGACAACCTTGGCTCATCAAGAGACTGGGATGGCGATCCGCCAGAGGCAGCGCGGTTTTGGAAGGAAAAAATAGCGTCACTATCTGATCGGGAAAGACGCGACGTTGAAACCTTTCTGCCGTCGCTGAACGACGAGAGCGATGAGCCAGGACCCGACTTTACACGCTGAGACCGTTCAAATGGACATTGAAGAGATCATGTTCCCATCAAGTGACTGGGTGCCGAATAATCTTCGGCTCCCGGTCTTGGTCTATAAACACGCAGGAGGAGCAGCGGTCGCCAGTTCGTTTGAAGCTCTCTTCGCTCACAATAGCTGGACCGGCGTCTGGCGAAATGGGGTCTTCAGCTATCAACACTACCATTCAGGAGCGCACGAAATCCTTGGCATTGGCCAGGGAGCCGCGACCCTGTTGATCGGGGGCGCCGGGGGGCAAGCCCTGCAGGTTTCATGCGGTGACTGCTTGCTATTACCGGCAGGAACAGGTCACCAAAACCTCAAATCTACTCCGGATTTCGAGGTAATCGGCGCTTATCCGCATGGGCAGCAAGCGGACATCCAAAGAACGGCTCCGACACCAGACATTCTAACCAAGATATCTAGGTTGCCCATACCCGATACTGACCCGGTTCTAGGGGCGTTCGACGGGCTGGTAAGCCGCTGGAAACCATGAAATCGGATGCCCGACGCCGTTAGAGGGGGTGGGTTGGGAAAAGTCAGCGAACTTTTCGCCCGAAATCGTTGGCTAAAGCGTGTCGCATCTATTCAGCCTCATATCCTGCTGCCTTGAAGAAGTTTCGGCATTCGGTGACGGAGAAGAGGGTGATGATGTCGCCGAGCGCTTTGGTGATTGTATCGAAGCTTCGAGCGGCCCGCTTTCGCAGGAGTGACTTGAGTTTCGAGAATGCCATTTCGATGGGGTTTAGGTCCGGCGAATAGGGTGGCAGGAAGAGAAGCCTTGCGCCTTTTGTCTTGAGCAACTGTTCTGCCCTTTCGCTTTTGTGGAAGCCGACATTGTCGAGGATGACGACATCGCCGGGCGACAGTGTCGGCACAAGTTGTGTCTCGATCCAGGTTTCGAAGATGCGACTGTTCATTGGAGCATCGACGATCCATGGTGCGGTCAGGCCATGGCAGCGTAGACCGGCAATGAAGGTCTGCGTCTTCCATTTCCCGAAGGGAGCATAGGCGGCAAAGCGACTGCCTTTGGCAGACCACCCGGTGCGTTTTGTCAGGCGCGTGTTGGTCGACGTCTCATCGATAAAGATGAGCCGCGACAAGGCCTTGTTGAAGAACCGCTTTCGGCGGTTGATCCAAAGGTCACGAGCCTTGGCGATCTCCGGCCTGCGCTGCTCGCTTGCCTTGAGACTTTTTTTTATTGCTTAGCCCGAGCCGGTGCAGAAACCGCCCGACCGTAGCGCGATGGATTTCAATGCCGCGCTCCGCGAGTGCAACGCACAGCTCATCCAAAGTCGTTTCGCCATGCGCGGACATCCGCTCGCGAACCCAATCAGCATGACCCATAAGCTTCGCGCCACCAGGCGGGTGGCCCTGCTTGGCGGCGGCGAGAGAACCGGATGACCGATGCAGGATCATCATGTTATTGACGAACCGAGGCGAAACCCGGAAATGCCGAGCGGCTTCACGGTTGCTATGCCCTTCATTTACAAACGCAACGACACGCTCACGCAACTCCATCGGATGCGGCTTGCCCATGGTGTGGCTCCTTCCATGGGCAAAAAGAATCACGGATCAAGTGATTTGGAAATCCCGAATCTGGTTTGGCGCGACACGCTTTAGCTCGCTCGCAACATCAGGTGCGAAAAAATCCACGTCATAGCTTCGCTGGCGAGGAAACGGTGAACGATTTCAACTGTACCCTTGCCCTCGACGGCAACTGGACTCGTCTTCTAGGCTGTCGAGCGCCAAGAGATCGCCAGACACGATATACTTAATCGCCTAGGCAGGAAATCTCGGATTGAAGCGCAGGGTGCGCCCCTTGCGGGATAATGGCAGGGATACGAACAAGAGAGGAACGCAGTTGGCGAAGTCGGCTGTACGCACAGGGTAAAGGGGTAGCAAAAGCGATCTCAGCTGTGCAGCTGTTTGGTGCCGGCCCCTTTTCAGAAGCGACGACGTCACAATGGCGCGGATATCGAACGGTTCCACCAAGGCTTCCGGCCGTCAGTACCTTCAAGGGAACAAATTACCTGCTAGGGCATTTTTTCGCAAACTGAAGGAGGCAGCGAATGAATGACAAACTCTCAGAACGCGCACGACCCCTGCGAGGTAGGCCATACTCCCTCGAGGAATTTCGCGCGAAGTATGGGCTAGACAGGCGGGATGCTGATGATCTGTTCAAGCGTTTTGGACCTTCCTCCGTCGAGCTTGATCTTCTAATGGCGGCCAAGCGCCGGAGGCCATCGTTCCAGGCCGTCGCCGCCGACATCATACTGTGAGGCAGGGCGATGCTTTGCGAAGTGATCGCAAAGATGTCTTGCCCGGCCGTAGCAATCGGACACATCAGCACAGGTTTCTGCTTTCTGTGGGACGTTACAGAGGAACCTAAATCGCAATTGAAGGTTCTCCATCGGAACAGGAGGCAACCATGGCAGATCCGAATAAATCCCCCGCAGTCCGGTCATACAATGCAGACAAGGCTCGGCGGCGTTCTGCCGACCGCGATAATCTCGAACAAGGCCTCGAAGATACCTTCCCTGCATCCGATCCGGTGTCGGCGACCCAATCGTCAGTCGCCAGCACCATTGATGGAAATGCCGCGAATGATCGTGATGATGCTCCGCTCGTGGACGAAGCTTTGAGGTCGACCGGTGAGCTCGGCGGTATTGAGCATGGCGGAGGTGCCCGTGCTCTTCGCCGAGACGCTGTGCGCTTGTCGGACCGAGCCTCCGAAGTTGCTAGCGGAGCCGTGGCAGTTGGGAAGGCTGAAGCAAAGTCAGTCCTCCAGAGCGTTGAAGACATAGTCAAGGAACGCCCGCTTGCTGCCGTCGCCATCGTCGCTGCGGTAGCCTGGTTCTGGGGAGCCACCCGATAGAGGTTCAGGCAACAGTTCAAGCGCTATGGCGTTATCCAGTCAGTTCTCTGCGTGGGGAACGGGTCGACGCAATAGCCGTCACAATTGATGGCGTTCGAGGAGATCGCAGTCATCTTCTCGTCGACCTCATTACGGGAGAGGTTGCTGCTCCGGAAAAGATCGCCCGCTGGCGTCCAGCGCTGGAGCTCGAAGCTCGTTTCGTCAATGGGGACGTCGTGGTCTCCTCAGGTGCTTGGAACTTCCGGGCGGATGACCCCAAGTTGGATATTGTGCTGTTGGACCATTTTGGCTTCCGCTGCGCGATACGTCGGGTGGGCAGCACTCTCCCGACGGACACGGGCGAGGCTACTTTATATCCTCGCTATACTGCAACCCCACTCCATTTGCTCTCGACCAGGTCACTTTCGGACTTGTCTGCGTTTATTCCACAGTCGGTTTTGGACGTCCGCAGATTTCGCCCGAATATCGTTGTGGATACCAGTGCGGACGAGAGCGATTGGGTTGGCCGTCAAATCGCCATCGGCACCTACCGTGGCTTAGTCACCGAGAGAACCAAACGCTGCGGAATGACCATAATCGCGCAGGCTGACGTACCCGAAGATGCCGAGGTCCTCCGAACGATTGTCAGGACCCGCCAGCGGTGTTTCGGTGTATACGCTAACGTTGGTTCTGAGGGCGCAATATCCGTTGGAGACACGATTTCCGTCGAGTGAGCGTTACCCGGAGTGCACGAGAAGATCCGAGTTCGCTACCGCATCGATGATAGTGGCTGCCACGTTGCTTCCCATTTCATGAGCACTGGTGATGCCTTGTATGAACGGCATCTTATGCAGCAGGAACGGGACTGAGACACAGTAAAGATTGTTCGACAGCCCAGGTCCAACGCGGGGTCGGAAATCATCGTTGATCTCAACGCCACCTGTTCGCCGAGTCTCGTCGGTCGCGCTGACCTCGGCCTTCCGGGTCTTTGCTTCTTCGATTGCGCCGGTCTGACGAAGGCTCGGGAACGGTAGATCGGAAGCGGAGAGCGCATGCTGTCCAGTAGCGTCGATGAAGGCGTCGTACTTGCACTCATCTCCGTCAACAATCACGACCGCTCCTGGCTTTTCACCACCTCGGCTAATGTCGTAATCGTCGCCTAGCGCCTTGACGGACAACTTCCCTGCCTGATGCAGGGCAAGGAGCCGTTCGACGGATTCGTGGGGAACCGTCGCGTAGTCGTCGACGAAAACTGTCTTGAAATCCTTGTGGAAGCGCTTCAGATCTCGGTCATTCAAACGAGGGATGGCAAGCGCGATGACTTCGTGCATCCTGAGGATGGCGTAACGCCACTGGACGGTTTGCCGCTCGGCTTTGTTTTTCTTGGCTTCTGCAAGGTTCTCAGCGGCCCAGACGAAGGGATCGGCATGCTGTCGCGCTCGAAAATAGCGGTCGGCAATGTCCTCCACGGACGCCAACGCAAGTCCGATGCGGGCAGCGTAGTCAGGATCGGCTGCGGCAAGCTCTCGCCGGAATAACTCGAAGACCTCATCCAGAAGCCGCTCCTGCTTTTGCTCCGTCAACAGCCGTATGGCTTCTTCAGTGCAAAACCTGAGAGGCTCGTATGGGATCGGACAATAGAAGTCCGCCTCGGGCAACAAACCCTTACGAGACATCATTGTGATAGAGAAGCCGTGGCTTGAGGCGTCAGGCTCATATCGCAGCGCTCCATTGTCGTCACGAAGGAACATGCCATGGGCGGTGGCGACGGAGACGACTGCGTCGATACCACTAAGCGACGTGCCCAAGACACCAACCTCTACAGCGCCAATCCTTTTGATCGCGGCAGCAGGCCATGGCGACACAAAATAACCAGGTGACGTCTCGGTGTTTTCGGGCCAATCGTGACCTGTGGCCATGACAACGTGGTCGAAGGACATTGCAGCATCGTCGCCACCGTGCCTTTTGAACTTGAGCGTTATGTTATCTTTGCCAAGCTTGATATCGAGAATACGGTGGCTGGCTTTCACATCTATGGAGTGGCCGCGAGAGAGCCCCTGGTTCACCAGTATCCAGAATTGTGCTGCCAGGAACTCGCCAAGAACAATCCGAGGGTAGAACTCACGTTCGCCGATTGCTGACCTTTCGATGCCTAGCTCTTGAAGCTCGCTGTCACTGCGCGACGACAGCCACTCGACGAGCGTCTGCTCAATGCGAGGGATTTCGATGCTGGCGATATTTGCCAGCATAGCGCGGTCATTGATCGCCGGATGGTAGGGCGTACCCTTCCCCGCATCAGGTGTTTCCTCAAAGATCGTAATAGACAGCGGCGTGGCGCTGGAAATCAATCCGGCGAGCGAATAAATCCCCGTGGGTCCAGATCCGATGATGGCGATTCTTGGCATGGTGGCTGGTTAGTCTCGTATGGAAGGGCGGCGGGGAGAGAACAGATAGGGAGCCGCTCGGAAGCGGCTCCTGAAACAATTAGTTGGCCGAGGACCACTGACTGCGGACGTCGTCAGCGCTCTTGGTCAGGTGGACGTGCTGATCAACATGGTCGACCCAGTCGAGTGGAATGAGATGATGCTGACCATCGTCAGAGTCCGACTTTGTCAGCTTGATGCGCGATGTGCCATCCATGTGGTCTACTGTGCCCACGTGTGCACCATCGGCGCCAATCACTTCCATATGCTCGCGAACCTGTTCTGCAGAAATCATAGTATTGTCTCCTTTGTTTAGATCGCATGGGGGCAACGTCCACTGAGGGGCTTGGTTCCCGCAGGATGGGACCACTGCGGACAGGTCGGGCGCTCGACTGCCATTTCGTTGGCTATGGCGAGAAACTGGAAAAACCGCCATATTCACCATCCCTGTCGCGTCCAGTTGACACGCTCGTGGTCCCGTTAGATGAATGTCCGTAGGCACCGCTCGTTCCGCCAGCAGGTTGTCGGGTACGCTAGTGTACCAAGCAGATGAGATGCCAAACGGCCTCGGGTATCGCTAGTCATATTCTATCCGTTGCGATCAGCTGTAGCGTCGTTATTACGGTTATCGCCTGTCTACGGTCCGGTGCGAGCCGTTTCGATGCCAGACGTAGCGTTTTCCTTTCCTGCGCCCCAGCGGTATGGCGCTTCCAGGCTACCCGGGCTGCCCTTCAAAAGTTCGCGGATTGCCTCTTTTGCGGGGCACGATGTTCGGCCAGCTCTAGTCGAAAACGAAGCGATTTTCCGCTCTGTACAGGACGCCAAGTTCGGTAAGCCTGCACCGAGGCCGTAGGGGCTGTATCGGTTCAGGCTCAACCTCCACAAGCCCCGCAGCAGCAGCGGCGTTAACAGTTTTCCGCCCCACCTGCCAGGGGAGCTCCTCAAACGAAGAACGATTGAGACCTTGCAACAAGAGCGCCAATCGTACGGTTGGATGTTGCAGCTGCATAATTGGCTCCTGGTGGATTGCACAGAGACAACCTTCCTCACCGATCGAAGTTCCATTGGGAGGACGAGACGTCGTAAGTGAGCTCAATGCGGCCCCGCCTTTAAATGACTGTTGCATAGCACGCCACGGCTCATCATACGCCCATCTTTAAGCGTGAGCAGCGCTGCCAGTGATCTGGTGCGCCCTTATCAGGTCGGAATCACTCGCGTGCTTGCGGCGATCGGCACGCGATTTCGCCCTAGGGTTGCCCGCTGACTTTGGGGCGCCTTATCTCCGGGTATCGTCTTCATCCATTGCTGACCTTTCTTCATCGGAGAGTTCGGACATTTCCTCCGGGTAGATGCCAAAACGCTCCGCGACGTCAGGCGCGTATCGAAGCAGGTCCGGGCGAAGATGTACCAGCGCAAGGTCTTTGGCCTTCGCCTCCAGCATGACGTCGAAATCGAAGCCCGCAACCTGACGCATGAAGGTCGCGAACTCGAAGGGATTGCAGAAATCTGCATGTCCGGTGAAGACAGGAGCCACTGGTTTCACCAGCTTCTTTTTGGTCGCTTTGTCGATCAGTACTTTCTCGCGCATCTCTGTCCGGGGCGATGAGAAATGGATTTTCGGCTGCTGGCCCGACGGCCAAGTTGCCATAACCTTCGCGAAGGTCTCGACCAGATCCGCTTTCTCTGGATTTAGACACCAAAAATGCTGATGGTCGAAGATGATACGGACACCTGTCTTTTCATGGATCCATAATACATCCGCCGCCGAAAACCGAAGGTCGTCATGCTCCAAGACAAGACGGCGCCGCACAGGCTCTGGAAGGGTGAGCCATGTGTCGACCCATCGCTGACGGCTCGCTGGAATGTCGCCGTATGCGCCGCCGACATGGATGACCACGACAGCCTCCGGCCCCAGCCCCATGAGATCGAGCATTTCGGCCTGACTTGATAGGTCCCAAACACTCTTGGAAACGAGGTCCAAATCAGGACTGTTCAAAACTATATACTGGGACGGATGAAAGGATAGCCGGATGTCGAGGCGGCGTGCTTTTTCGCCAAGCGCGGCTAGTTCGACTTTGCTCTCGCTGACCATGCCGTGAAAATGCGACATTCCCGGATGCGTAGCATAAGGTGCCAAGTCAGATGACATTCTGTACATCGAAATGTGGTGCTTGGCCAAGTGGTCCAGGATTTTGTCCACATACTCGAGCGAAACTTTGAGATGAGGCATATTCGCCGCTCGTCGAGCATCGTTACTCTTCAAATCATCGCGAACCATCACTTTGACTGGAAATCCAAGTCTCGACGTCCGACGCCTCATGCTGCCCTCTCCGTCTGATTGTCCTACCCGAACGCTCGTTAAGCAGCGGGGTTCCCGGCCTTGGCGGCGCGCGGAACGAACTGGTCGGTCGAAGGTTCATCACTTAGGCCATGCTTCATCAGTGGGCCGGTTGATGGAATTCCGCTCGCGCTGTTCAGGAGTGTTCAATGTCCAAATACGACAGTCAGACTGTTGGTCCAATTCACGCACTGTTCGCGGAGCTTGGCATCGTTGATCCGATTGCCATTGAAAATGCTCACGAGCAGCATGCCGAGGTCATTGCGGCCTATCAAAATGGAAAGCTGACCGAAGCAGCACTTAGGCACAGTCTTGCGAGGTCTCCAGAAAAGGACGATGCGGCAACTGCTAACGCCGGAAGCGCTGACCCTCGACAGACCGAACGGTGACGTCTACTCAGCGCGGCCGCCTTTACCTCGGTACCAATGCGCGAAAAACACTGGCATACTGCGGGTGAGAAAGGTCTGGAAGAGCAGCGGCTTCGTTGGGTGCGATCCAGCGCATCTCAGTATGTTCGTCGCCCAGTAGTCTTGCCTCCTCTCCTTCCCACTCCGTTATTAAAAATAAATGATAGCGGGCCTTCTTATGTCCGGTCTCTTCAGGTTCCGCCAAAACGGCGAGCGAGGTGTAGCGGCTTGGGGTCAGGCCTACCTCCTCCACACATTCTCGAACAAGCTCGTCTTCGACACTTTCGCCCTTCTCAACGTGGCCGCCCACAACGCCCCAGCGTCCTGGATACCAATCTTTGTGGGGTGCCCGCCGTACCAACAGCAGAAGGCCGTCTCTCATGAAAATTCCACAGGCGAGGTCGATCATGGGAATCCTCCAACTCATGGCAATCGAGCTTCCCCTTGTTATCGGGAATGTAGAGGAAGGCTGTAAGTTCCCGGCGCTCAATCCATCTATCCCAAGCCGTCGCTGCCTCGCCGGCGAGCTCTGAAAGCATGGACCATTATAACCATCGCTCCGAATGCACAGAGGGCGGCGCAAAGCGTGAACAGCGACCAGTAGCCAAAAGCATCTGCCCAAGTGCCTGTTCCCAGCCCCGATAGCAGGAAACCGACGCTAATGGTGTTACCGAACAATGCCGATGCCGTCCCTGCCCTGCCACGTAACATACCTTGCACCATCTCCATTCCAACAATGCTGATAATCCCGATCCCAGCAGCCCGCGGCAGCTGGCCGATGTAAAGGGACAGCATTGTGGGAAGGGTAATTGCCATCAGAAAATATCCGCCGAACAGCAGAAAGCCCACGAACAGAAGCCAATGTTTACTCGACAAATCGGGCCATGCAACGAAGGCTCCCATCACCAAGACCTCCAGACCAGCACATAAGCTAAACAGTATCCCTACGTCACTCTGTGTGCCGAGATCTCGCGCTACCACTATCGACATGGCGTTTGACCCCATGAACATTGCGGTATGGAACGCTGCGAGCGCCATAAGCACTGGGGCGACAGATAGCAGCACATTCATCGAGAAGTGTGCTCGGTCTTGCTGATCAGACGGTGCGACCCTCATTTGCGCGAACACCACTATGGCTAGTGCTGTAGCGGCTAGGAAGGCCGCGCCTAAGTAGACCCCGGCAAATCCCCTCGCCCAAACCAGGGCCGCGCCAAGCGCAGGGCCAATGGTCCAGCTGAGTGACGCGACGAGCCGTAGTGCCGCCATCCCACGCGAAACAATCGTCCCACCAAGTTGATCAAGATAGGCCTTCGCTACGGCGAATAACAGCGCGAAAGAAGCGGCGCTTAGCCCGAATAAAACGCCCGCTACGGCGATTAGCAGCCAAGTCTGTGTGATTGAAGCGCAAGCAACAAGGCCAAAGACTTTTGCAAACAGCGAGATGAGCATTGGCCAGATGACAGGCTTTCGATCCTGCAGATGGCCGAAGATTGTCGTGATCGCGATCCCCATCACCGCGGGCACCGTCAGAAACGCGCTGAGCTCCAGAGGCGACATACCGATCTTTTGAACTGCAAGCAGCGCCATGTAGCTGCCAGCCATTGCTTCGGCCACCATCGCTAGCAGGAAAGCCGACATGATAGGCATGAAGAATGGTACGCGCCAGAGCCGCGTTGCCACGATATCGCCAGACTCGCCGTCACCTTGCATGAACCAAACGGTACCTTGTTGCCGTCCTTGGTCAGAACGCATCTGAGGCTGAGGTGGTTCAAAGGTCCAATGCCTTTGCCACACTTTGACTAAATGAGGAAAGCGGGCGCTGCTTTTATACTCGCGTCAATGGGTCGCTCCGGCACTGGCGCAGCGTATGGTCGTCGCAAAATACAGCCGTTTTGCTCCGCGGCAATCAAGCACAGACTGCGGAAGAAAGCGTTGTCTTTGATCGAGTGCTCATACAGCCTTTTGGAACAATGCTTGGTGCGATTTAGTTTCCTTTGTCCAGCTCTCGGAGGAATGTGGAATGACCGCTCACCGCGCCCAATGGAAAGGACATCTGAAAATCGGCGAACTTAGTTGTGCCGTTAGCCTCTACACTGCCGCTTCTACTTCCGACCGTATCAGCTTTCATATGCTGAACCAGAGGACCGGAAACCGGTTGAAGAGAGAATTCATCGACAGCGAAACCGAAGAGGTTGTCGAGCGGGAACAACAGGTGAAGGGTTTCGAGACGGGAAGCGGCGACTACATAATGATCGACCCGGAGGAGGTTGCCGCGGTCATCCCGGAGTCAGACAAGGTGCTGGAGGCAGAAGCTTTCATCACGTGTGGCGAGGTTGATGATGTCTATTTCGACAAGCCGTACTACCTGGTGCCCGTTGATGATGAAGCCAACGACGCCTTCGCCTGCATCCGCGACGCCTTGTCCAAGACGAACATGGCTGCACTCGCCAGGACCGTCCTGTTTCGACGAATGCGGTCGGTTTTGATCAGGCCACACGGGAAAGGCTTGATCGCAACCACACTCAATTTCGATTACGAGGTGCGGTCCTCCAAAGATGCCTTCAAGAGCGTCGCGAAGGTCAAGGTCGAGGGCGAGATGCTCGACCTTGCCAAGCACATCATTGATACGAAAATCGGAGATTTCGACCCCGCCAAGACCGACGATCGGTATGAGGCCGCCCTCGCCGCCTTGGTGAAAGCGAAGGCAGAGGGGAAAGCGCTTCCAAAACCAAAGCCGGTGAAGGTCTCGAAGCCCAATGATCTTCTGAAGGCACTCCGAGAAAGCGCTGGGACGAACAAGACTTCATCCAAAAAGCCAAAAGCCGCAAACGCAAACGCTGGCAAAACGAAAGCCAAGACGTCGTCCAAGACCACTCAGAAAAAGGCAAGCTGACCATGGCCCCACGTCGCCCCTACTGGAGAGGTTATTTGAAGCTTTCGCTGGTGACCTGCCCCGTAGCAATGATCCCAGCGACCTCGGAAAGCGAGAAGGTCCGGTTTCATACACTCAACGAAAACACCGGCAATCGGGTTTTTTCGCAGTACATCGACAGTGTCACGGGCAAACCGGTCAAAGATGAGGACGAGGTCAAGGGATATGAGCGCGGCGAAGGTGATTACGTCATACTTTCCGATGAAGAACTGGAATCCGTCGAGCTCGATAGCGTCCGCACCATCGACATCGAGAAATTTGTGCCGCGGGAGAAGATCGAGTGGATTTATCTCGACACACCGTTCTATCTGACCTCGAATGAGAAAATAGGCGATGAAGCGTTTGCTGTCATTCGAGAGGCCATGAAAGCTAAGGGCGTCGTGGGCGTCGCTCGCGTAGTCCTCGGGCGTCGCGAACGTGCCGTGATCCTTGAACCTCGCGACAACGGCATTGTCGTGTGGTCTCTCAGATTTGGTGACGAAGTCCGGCCAGAAGGAGAATATTTCACTGGCATAGATAAGGCCTCGGACACCAAAGGCGTCGCCGCACTCGAAAAGATCATCGAGAAGCGAACACGAAAATGGTCGCCGGCCATGGCGTCCGATCCGATCCAGAATAGCTTACTGAAGCTTATCGCGTCAAAGAAGAGGTCTCACAAACCCCCGACTAAAGGGACATCTGGATCGAGAAAGGGCAATAATGAAAAGCAGAATAACGTCGTTAACATAATGGATGCGCTGAAGAAGTCGGTCCAAAAGGAACTGAAAGCGCGCAAGTCCGATTAGCGCTAAGGGGCGTCGCTCTTTTCGGCTGCTTCGCGCGCGGATCGAAGTCGCATTGTCTTCTTTCGAGCTTCGGCTTATGACGCTATCGTTGCCATAGCGGTTTTGTGTGTTTTTACGAACCGGTTATGACGCTCTTGGGATATGAGCGAATTCCGGCGGCGAACATCTTCATCATTGCTTTCAGACATAATCCTAAGTTGTCGGCCTGCTGCTGTTTTGGCAAGGATTGGTGCGCCATCGTGCAAAGGTCTACGGTGGTAGCGAGCCGGAAGGCCGTAGGAAGGACGGGTGGTTACCGTTCTGCGCGCCAGGCAAGAAAATGGGCGGTGCGCTGCACGAAGAAAAAGCCCACGACGTGGAGGCGTGGGCTTTTCACTTCTCTGCTGTTGAGGGGGTTAGCAGAGTGAACCGGGTCCCCGAGTTCGACAGGCCCGTTCAGTGACAGAACTAGGAGCTCAGTTAAAGGTTCCTCTCGGCGTCATCGATTTCTGGTCCCTCGCGTTGCGAGACGGAATGGTTGGCCAGCTCGCCAATCGCTCGAAGCAGATCGTTTTGCGTTGCTCCCGGATCCGTTCTCACGCGAACAGTTCTTTCGACGTCGCTTCGCGGCGAAGGGTCCACCTCGGCATATGCTGAAATCTGCGCTGCGTGCTCCGTGCCGGGGAATGACTCTGAAGGAAATATCCTAGGGACCGACTCGCGGGTCCTCAAGGCGACTTCTTTCATTTCGATCCGACCATCGATCCACTGTTCAATCAATTCCATGAAACGTGCATCGCCGTCGATAGGAATGCCGAGGTCACGGTATTTCATCGCTGATTTCATGAATATGAGACGCCGCCGCTCTTTCTGGGAAAGCTTCGAAAGGTCGTCGAGGGAGTGGGCCATTGACGTTTGCCTGAATAAGATGCTCGAGATGGAGAAATTGGCCCACCACGTGTAACGAGGAGCCCAAGTTGGCCGCGGCTCTGGAGAGCCGAAAGCGACAACTTTTGGTGAAACTATCCTCATTTCAGCGGCTTAAGATTTCGCTAACACAAAAAGGCCAAATCTTCATTGTGGCGATTACTCTAATCAATCAGGCGGCCTGACCTTACCCTTGTTCAATCGCTTGATCGCCTGCTCCAGCGACCGCTGGCTGTCGCAATAGTCCTGCCAGGCGGTGCTATTTTTAAGCATACCGGGCACCGTTCTGATCGTGAACCGCTCTGGATCAAGTCCTGCCTTGACCTGCGTCCAGTTGAGCGGCATCGACACCGTTGCTCCTAGCCGGGCTCTGGGAGAAAGCGGCGCGACCGCGGTGGAGGTACGGTCGTTTCGCAGGTAATCGAGGAAAATGCGCCCATTCCGCAAGCTCTTCGTCATTTTGATCAAATAGCGGTCCGGATTGTCTCTCGCCATTTCCTGACAAACGTCGTGCGCGAAGGCCTTCCCCTCGTCCCACGTAAGCTTCTTGCCTTTCGGCACCGACAATGGCGTTACTACATGGAGGCCCTTGCCGCCGGTTGTTTTGCAGAAGCTTACGAGACCGAGCTCCTCCAATCGATCTCGTATCTCGCGGGCTCCTTCTATGACAGTGTCGAAGTCGACGTCAGGGCCCGGATCGAGATCGAACACAAGCCTGCCTGGCACCTCGGGAAGATTGGGTTCGCAATTCCAGGGATGCAGCTCTGTACCCCCGATCTGGGCGATGGCCGCCAACCCTTCGACACGGTCAATCTGCAGGTAGGGCTGTTTATCGCCCGACACTTTAACTTGCTCGATCAGGTTTGATGTTCCCTGCATCGCGTGCCGCTGAAAGAACTGTTCGCCCGCGATACCGTCTGGCGTGCGAATGATCGAACAGGGCCGCCCCTTTATGTGATCGATCAGCCATTGGCCCACGGCCTCATAGTAGTGTGCCAAATCAACCTTAGTGACCGGCTTCTTGTCGAGAGCATCGGGCCAGAGTGGTTTATCAGGGCTGGATATCAGGACGCCCATGACATCGACTTTTGCTCCCTTCCGGAATTTCGACGCCTTTGGCGGTTTCGGTGCTTCCGTCTCAGGATCGGTAACATCAGTTTTGTCTGGGTTCGCGGCCTGCTCTGCCTCAACCTCATCGGCTGGCTTGTCCTCACGTAAACCTTTGAACGCGGCTTGTCGGACTTGGCCGTCCCCTGTCCATCCTGCAAACTCGATTTCAGCGACGAGTTCGGGCTTCAGCCAAACAATATCGGGCGTCTTCTTCGGAGCGCCGATGCCGGTGAAGGGAGATTTTGTTGCCTCGATGTTTCTGAGTTTCGGCAATAACTTGTCGACAACGCTCGCCCTGTAGCCGGTTCCAACGCGGCCGACATAGACGAAGTGGTCACCGCGATTGACACCGACTAGCAGTGAACGAAATTTGCCGTCGGTGGTAGCGTAGGCTCCAATCACCACTTCGTGGCCTGCGCGGCATTTTGATTTCGCCCACGTATTCGTTCGTCCCGACACGTAGGTTGCATCGACCTTCTTCGATACTATGCCTTCAAGCGACAACTTGCAGGCTGATTTCAAAACTGCATCACCGCCGGTCTCAAAGTGTTCGACGAAGCGCATACGCGGGTCGTCTCCTGCCTCCGATAGAAGAGCAGCCAACCGCTTTTTTCGCTCTGTCAGCGGCAAATCGCGAAGATCTTGCCCGCCAACAAACATCAGATCGAAGGCGAAGAAGACGAGATCGTCGGTCTTCCCCTCAGACAGCGATGCCTGCAGCGCTGCAAAATCCGGCGCACCGTTCTCGTCGAGAGCGCAAATCTCGCCGTCGACTATCGCGTCCGGGAGACTTTCGCCAGCACCCGCGATAGCAGAATATTTCTTGGTCCAATCGAGGCCCTTGCGGGTCTTAAGAGTGACCTGACCATCTTGGATGCGCATCTGTATCCGATAACCGTCGAACTTGATCTCGTGAATCCACCCTTTCGCTGACGGCGGTCGTTCCAATGTCTCGCAGAGCTGCGGCTCTATGAAGAGTGGCGATGACGCATCGGCCTTTTTCTCAGACTTCGGCTTTTTCTTGCTGCCTGCCTTTCGTTCGTCGGCGGCAAGGCCTTCGCTACTGTCCCAGACCGCATCTGCCTCGACGGCCACACCTGTTGTCATGAACGGCTTTGGCTTTCGGCCCTTACCGGAAGCGATGGCATCCATGGTCCGTCCGGAGGCAACAGACGTTTCATTCTCTTTGAGCACCGCCGCCCCATCTTCGTCGACAGAGAAATCATCCTGGTGTTTGATCAAAAGCCAATTGGTTCGCTTCTCGCCTTCTCGCGCCCGCATTCGCACAAGGACGAAGCTCCCATGCAGCCGTTCGCCCTCAAGAGTGAATTTGAAATCGCCTTTGGCGAGAGCCTGCTCTGGAGTCTTGTTTCCCTCTGGCTCCCAATAACCCCGATCCCAGAGCATGACCGTGCCCCCACCGTACTGGCCCTTGGGGATCGTGCCTTCGAAATCGCCGTAATCGAGCGGGTGATCCTCGACTTCCACCGCTAGACGTTTGTCTTGCGGGTCTAGCGATGGCCCTTTGGTGACCGCCCAGGATTTAAAGACCCCGTCCAACTCCAGCCTGAGGTCGTAGTGGAGGCGAGTGGCGTCGTGCTTTTGGATGATAAAGCGTCGGCGGTTCGAGGATTTGACCTGTGCCTCTCCGCTAGGCTCAGCGGTCTTCTTGAAATCCCGTTTTGCACGGTATTTGGAGAGGTTGTCGGCCATGGCTTTTCTCGCAATCTATCACCAATCGGAATGCTGAGGAGGCGACATCGGTTCCAAGAAAGATGGACATTGATCGGAAACATTGTGTTTCTGGCTGACTGTGAAGTGCTTCCGTGGGTGGCCTACGTCAAGGTTTGACGCACGTTGGCCCAGCGGCGCCATCGAAAATCCGGGCGATGTCCGCTACTCAAGTATCGGCGGCGCGGAACGAACTGCTCTGACAGAGGTTCATCTTCAAGAGGAAATCAAGTCTCGCAAAGGAGTCTTCAAATGGGCAGTACAGCCGACAGGATTTCCGGTAAGGCCAATGAACTCGCTGGCAAGGCCGGTCAAGGTGTCGGCGAAGCGACCGATGATCGTGAGATGCAAGCGAAGGGTATGGCACAAGAAGCCAAGGGTGACGCCCAGCAGGCAAAAGGTGAGGCTAAGGAAGCTGTCAAGAAGGTCGTCGACAAGGCATGATGCCTTGAGTTGACCGTCTGGTTCGCTGGAAGTGCTACCCCAGCGGACCAGCCAACAGGATGCCGCTATAGCACCTGACAGCCATCAATATCGCATTTGTCGCAATCATATAATTGATCCAGTTCACGCAATGCTCGCAGAACGTTTGCCATTTATCCCTCACGTCATGCATATAGGCCAAGGTGATTGCAGCGTACATGCACAGCTTAAAAGCTGCTGCTGCTTCGAAACAGTATGGCAAGCAGCTATGCCAAAATTTGTGCTCCGTCTTTCAGCGAAAAAACATGTATCGCCATAGAATAAGGCACTGTGCAAGCCTGTCACAGAGGACTGAGCGAGTTTTGTGGTTGCCCCCTCATTAAGACGGGGCGAGGAAGGACCGGCCTCAAACTGTGGCGCCGAACCTGGTCCCAGCCGAGGATCCTCAACATTATTGAAAGAGCCCAGGAAGCCAGCCGCAGCGACATCAAAGCCGGACAAACGTGGATGACGGTAAGGCCACCAACTTATTTAGTATTACGGACGCACTGAGGAATTAAGTTGCGACGGTGTTAAAGTCCCGAAAACGGGTTGCTAAGAAGGCGTGTTTCCTTCTTCGGCCTCGCGTGCCGCGCGGAGGAGTTCGTTCTTCCTGCGGCGAGCCTCGACTTCGGACGCTATCGTTGCCATTGCGGTGTCATGCGTTTCCTGAAAGCGATCACGCCGCTCCTGCTGCGTCATCGATGATCTTCGTTGTCGGTCGCCATTATTTTGCTTGGTCATATACCATTAGGTATTTGCCCTATTGAGATCGGCAAGTTTTTGTACGCATCCGTACATGGCAAAAAGGCGGAGCACCGATCGAGGTCGTATAGCAAGAACATCGTCTGCGCCTCGGCAAGGACGACCATAAACCTGCTACATAGTTTCGGGAAGGTCAGCAGGCTTTCTTCCTTTCAGCCATTTCACCACCCGGATTTCCTCGTCGTCCATCCACTGCAGCAGCCGCTCGCTTTTCGTCCTCAGCTTCAACACATCACCGAGAGTCCCACCTTCGAAATCCTCAAAGACGGCGGGGTGTATGTAGGATGATCGGCATACTGACCGAGTGTTCACTAGTCTGGCGGCGACCCGATCAATCGCCTCATTGAGCTGGCGCGCGAGCGCGCGCTTCGTGCTCGCTGCCTCGATCGAGGCTAACGCTTCCACCGCCATGCACGTCGCACCCCACGTTCGAAACTGCCGAGAGCTGAAAACCTCGCCGGTCACCTCTTTGATGTACGCGTTCACATCACTGGATGAGATCTGACGACAGCCGCCTTCATCGCAGACGTATTGGAACAATTGCTGACCTGGCAATTCTTGCAGCTTCCGAACGACGTTGGCTATCCGACGGTCGCTATGGGCCAGATTCCATTCTTTGCCAGATTTGCCCTTAAAGCGGAACTTTACACTCCCGCCTTCGACTTTAACGTGGCGGTTGCGCAGCGTGGTCAGGCCAAACGATTTGTTCGTCTCCGCATAGGCAGCATTGCCGATGCGGATGTAGAGGTTGTCTAGCATCCAAACCACGGCCGCCAGCGCCTTATCCATTGTGAGACCGCGCGAACGCAAGTCAGTGTCGACCCTCTCACGCAGATCCGGTAGACGATCTGCAAATTCTGCCAGGCGCTCGAATTTAGCTCTGCCGCGTTCTGCGTGCCAGTCGGCGTGATAACGGTATTGGCGCCGTCCTCGGGCATCTTTTCCTACAGCTTGCAGGTGCGAGAACGGGTTAGTAGAAATGACGACGTCTGTATAAGCCGGCGGAATCGCGAGCGAGTTCAATCTAGAAATTTCGGCAGCCGCGGTGATCCGGCGGCCATCCGGTCGATAATACAGAAATCCCCTTGCCCCCATCTTGCGGGTGATACCGGTTTCCAATCCAGGGATATACACGAGGCCCGAAGAGAGCTTCGCCTCAGCAGCAATCGTATCGATCTCAGTAAGGGTCTGGTTCATGTCGCAGTAACCTCCAACACGGGATTTCGTTCCTGAGAACCGTCATGAACCTTTGATCCAATTTATCAATTTCGCCCTCATGTAGCACTGGAGAGCAGCTGTTTTCACGAGGTCGATAGAAATGTCCGGAGGTCGAAACACGTCGTAAGCAGCGATCTCAACCCAATTGCAGGACCTCATTCCCCATGTGAGTGCTCCGTTAATCTGCGTGGAGGTGCGTGGGTTCAATTCCGCGACGACGTGGTCGACATTAGACGTCAAGACTGGAGCGCAACGGTGACGAAGAAAGCAGGCAGCTCCAGACTGTCGGCAGTGGCACTCTCGTAAATTACGTCGCCCAGGTCCTGCGGCCGCGAGACGGGCTCATTCGAAAGGTTTGCCCTAAGCTGAAGTGTCTTAGAACCGAGTTGCCAATCAAGAAATAGGCACCCCTCCCTCGCCGCAATAGCGGTACCCGAATGCGCACGAGCCTTCTTGAGGAGCGGAACGATCAATCGCTGCCGCACAGAAATCAAGCGCCGCAGGAAATCGCCCCACGCCGCCGCGCCCTCTGTGTCGCTCTCGTTCCAGTTCAGTTTGCTTCTCGTGAATGTCTTCAGCTCATTCGGGTCCGGGATATCGGCCTGAGCCATTTCGTCCGGTACCCCGCCAAAATTGGCGGCTTCCTTAGGCCGATTGTCGCGAACCGCCTTTGCTAGTTTCCCCTGGTAGTCGGCGAAAAAATGGAACGGTCGAAGCGAGAGATGATCGTCGCCCATGAACAGCATCGGGATTTGCGGCGAAAGCATCAGTATCTCAACAAGCGCACGGTAGAGCTGCCTGTTGATACCGAGATGCAGCCTGTCACCTTTAGCCCTGTTTCCGACTTGATCGTGGTTCTGCAGAAAATGAATAAAGGAAGTCGGCGCGAGCGCACGAGACGGTGGTGGATTACCGCCGAGGACGGCTTTACCGGCCTCAAAATAACCCTCTGTCATGATTTTGCGAAGCTTCTCCCAAGGCTCGTGACTGAAGGGCTCATAGTAACCTGTGTCCTCGCCGGTCACGGCAACATGCATGGCGTGATGGAAGTCGTCATTCCAGTCCGCTTTGTAGTAGCGCCCGCCTTCTCGTGGGGCCAAGAGGTCTGTGCTGTTCGCCGGGTTTTCGGTGATCAGATGCACGTGTCGGTCCGTGATGTCCGATCGCACCGTCTTGGCGATTTTTTCCAGTATGTGGAGATCGCCCCCGTCTTCGATCTGGTCGATAGCGTCGAACCTCAAGCCATCCAGTCGGAATTCCTTCAACCAATAGAGAACGTTCTCGACGAAGTAAGAGCGGACTTCCGATTGACGAAAGTCGATTGCCGCACCCCAGGGCGTGGAGACATCAGGGCGGAAGAATTGAGGGGCGTAGGTTGGGAGGGAATTTCCTTCCGGTCCGAAGTGGTTGTAGACCACGTCGAGAAACACCATCATGCCGTGGCGATGCGCTGCATCGACAAGACGTCTCAAGTCATCAGGAGGACCATAGGCAGCATGTGGGGCAAACTGAAGCACTCCATCATATCCCCATCCTCGTTTTCCTGGAAAATGCGCCAACGGCATGATCTCGATCGCAGTTATGCCGATCTGCGCTAGATGCGCGATCCGCTCGGCTGCCGCTCTGAAGGTCCCCTGCTCGGTGAACGCGCCTACGTGGATTTCGTAGATAACGGCCTCCTCCCAAGCACGTCCCCGCCATCCGTCGGCCTGCCATGGAAACGAATTGGAATCCGTTAGGATCGACGGTCCATTCAAATCGAGCTGTTGCTGGCGCGATGCCGGGTCCGCGACCCTTCGGCCATCACTGAGGATGAAGCGGTATGCGGAGCCAACAGCGGCTTCGACTTCCACCCGATGCCAACCGTCTTGCGACCGCATCATGGGGAGCGGTTTCACTTCGAGTTCGAGCGATACGAGCGTTTCCGCCGGAGCCCAGATTTGAAACCGCGTGAGACCATCTTGAAGCGCGAAGGGCCCCCACGTTGGCTCGTTGGTCATCGCAATAGCCCCTGTCCGCCGTCGACCCAGATCGGTGATCCGGTGATGTGTCTTGCTTTGTCGGATGCCAGAAAAGTGATAACATCCGCTACATCGGCGCTCTTCCCCGGTCTGCCGCCCGTAATGGGTACTTGGCCCTCTGGCCATATGACGGGGATGGCGGTCTGATCTTCCCGACGGAGATCGGTATTAGCGTCAATGTTCGTTTCGATTTCACCAGGGCAAACCGCGTTGATACGGATATGATGACGGGCGAGTTCGAGAGCCAGCTGCTGGACCATGGCGACCTGGCCAGCCTTGGTCGCTGTATATGCTGTTGCACCGGGCGTCGTGAAAGTCCGGGTCCCGTTGATCGACGAGACCACGATGATTGACCCGCCACCTGCCCGCTTTAGGTGAGGAACGGCGGCTCGGATGGTCAAGAATGTCCCGGTCAGGTTCACGGAAATCGTCCGGTTCCACTCTTCCAAGGTCAGATCGTCTATGGGGGCCCACACCCCGTTGATCCCGGCGTTCGCTACGACGACATCAAGGCTGCCGTATCGATCCACCAACTCGCCGGTTGCTTGTTCCATCTGCCTTTGCATGGCTATATCGGCATTCAATACGCAGCCGGCGCCCCCATTTTGCGTAATACTATCAAGCGTCGCCTGAAGTTCGTCGGGGCTATGTCCAAGCAGGCCGACCGCATATCCATCCTTAGCAAGCGCTTGAGCCGATGCTCTACCGATGCCCGATCCAGCGCCTGTTACCAGGGCTACTCTGTTTCCCATGTGACCCCCTATTCCGTGCATGATCCACGCGCTCGATAACTCGGGTCTTTAGATCGAGTTCCGCGTACGTTGCCGTACCCGCTGATGTAAAAATCTTGCAGGCTTGGTCTATTGGCTGCGGGAAGAACACCTAACCCTGTTACCCGATCCTGGAGAGGAGTTCCTCGGTAGAAGCCACTTCGATCTGCACCGAGAACCTCTTTTCGAGAAGCTCCAGCGTCGAATCGTGAGTGGTGTCCGCTCCGCTGCACACCGCGTCGCGCGGGATGATTATCCGATACCCAAGGTCGATAGCACCCAAGACGGTGGCAAGCACACAAACGTCGGTTTCGCCGCCCGTGATAACGAGGGTATCGACGCCATCGCGAGAGAAAGCGTGATGCAGGTGTCCGTCGATCCATGGTGAATATGTTCGTTTGTCAAACACCCGCGCGGGCGGGACGAACCGCCGCAGCCTTGGGACGAGATCGACAAGCTCGTCGGGCATATGATCGAGTGTCATCTGTTTCCATTTTTCGTAGTAGGTCTTCCATGCGCCCGGCATTTGGCTGGCATTACGCGGCGGGACAAAGCGCGTGAAGACCGTCTCGGCGGTGAACCTTTCGGCCAACTCTTCGACCTGATCAGAAACGCTTGCCATCCAAGGCACGTTCCACGCCGTCTGTTCATCAAACATCCGCTGCATATCGATGCACAGGTGCGCGAGCTGCGGCATGAAATTCTCCATTCTTGTCAGGCTAAGCCGTCTATTGGGCCAGGCCAAGCACAGCGCTCATCGCAATCAGAGCGGTCAGGCCGGTTACCGCAAATCCAGTCGTAGCGTATTTCGCGGCTCGACCTGCGTCCCCGCGTCTGATCTCGCTCCTGGTCCCTAAGACAGCTGTGAAGCCTGCTGCCATCCAACAAAGCAGTGTGGCTGCCCCAAGGATGATTGCCCAATTGAGTGTCAAAGCGGAGGAAATTGTCATGCTAGCACCTTTGCATCCACTGCCGCGTCAATGAAACTTTCCCGGGCCAAGGCTACGCTGCCGTTTTGAGAAATGGCTTTGATGCACCGGTCCCTTGCTAAGCGGAGTTTCGGGCTTTCGCTTAGTGGCCAGCGGTAGCGCATAGCCATCAACGCGGCCTCTGGACCGTCTATCTGGACACGGCACCCATTGATGATCCGCACATGCACTGGCATAGCCCATCGGAGCATGAAATCGACATCTATAACCATAGCCATGAGAGACTCCTTCCGCAGGCTTGGGAGGTTAACCTCTGTGCGGAGAGCGCGTTCCACGCCGAGATGTTTGGTCCGCAACCGCACAAGTTCGAAGTCCCCCGGAGTTTCCCCAGCCCCCTCAGGTTCGCTGTCAGACAGGAGAACGCGTCGGGCGTGCCAGCTTGTCCTTAAACCGGGATCAGCTCGTCAGAGCCGCAGGTCGAAATGTTTCGCATTGATCGTTCGGCGGGCCGACCGCACCACTCAGGTTCTCACGAGCACCAAACCCAGCTAAAGCCGAAGGCAATGCCCGATTTCACACTCGCAAACGCTCGATGCTCACGACAACAGACTGCAGCAAGATGCGTTTCACCGGTAAGCGTGCGGTACAGAGCAAGTTATCTCGCTAACTAATAATGGCGAGATGCGCCCTAAGTTAGATGTTCAGAACGATGGTAGGCGGCGCTCGCGCGACAAACGTCAATCTTGAGATCCAGCGGCTGACCTTGCGGCAATCGCATTTATTGCGATTTTTGGGAGCGGGTTTTGACAAATCAACATTTAATCTAAAGTCGCTGTGGGCCCGCGCAACAACAAAAAGGCCCCGGCCGGAGCCGAGGCAGTTTTCCCCTAGTCGCATTGTTGCGTATCAACGCGAGTGAAATCAACGTTGAAGAACTCACGGTGTTCCGAGCCGGGCATCAATTGATGAAGCGCACCGCCAACATTAGGCGATCACCCCGGGTTGGAGGTGAGGCTCGATGATAGCAGGAAGTATCCTGGACGAAACCTGTTCCCGCCGGGCCTTCGATCGTGATTTCGTTCTCCCTTCCGAACTGTTTGTATACGGCTTCTGGCGAGGCTCTCGCCGACCCGAGAAGCATTCTTAAAGGCTTAGACTTGTGCGACCGCTTCATCATGACATGAGCCCCGGAGAAGCGATCGGTATCAGTGATGTAGAAGCTCGCGTACACGAAGCTGTAGCCGCCTACATCGTAGTGATAATCAATAACGCCATGTTTGAGCCGCCGACGCTCCTCATCGTTCATGGCCGATGCAAAGCTCCAGTCCAGTATGGTGACGATCTTTCGGGGCTCGTGCCCGAGATATTTCCGTACGATGGACCGAAGAATTGGGTCATCAATCACCTTTTGGACTGCGGAGCATCGCTCTGGCTTGGTGATGCCACCGATCGGCATGAGCCTCCCGTCAGCTGCCACGCCATCTTTGACGTCAGAGTATCGGAACGTCGGCCCGGTAGGATCGTAAATGGCGTGTAATGGCTCGGACAGGGCGAATTCCCTGATCTGATCGACCAGGTACCCAGGCAAATTCAGCCCAACAAAAACCGCTTCATCGCGAATTGATTGCACGATGTCAGGCACATTTGCATGAGGAAACAGGGTCGGCATGCTCCATCGGCCCACCGGTTTCCGTTTGAATAGCTCGGCTGCTCCTCTTGCGGAGCTGTATCCAATTCTGACTAACCTGAACCGTCCAAGCATGTATGCTAAATCCTTGGACTTGATGCGATTGATTATGCCTCCCCTACGCATGCGCTCTCTCCGGTTGTTGACCCCGTATTAGCTGCCGCATACAGATCATAATCCCTCGGCAGTTTGAGCACACGAGCCGAAAACCGACTTTAAGTGGTAGAGACCACTCAACAAACGGATGTATTTTGATAACTTGAATCTACGTCGAGTCCTAGCGCGGGATGCAATTCTAAAGAGCGTCTTCCCGCCGAGCCGTTCGGCGCAAATAGATGGGCCGATCACAGACCAATGAGCCGCTCGTACTCGCGCTCTGGCGTGCCATATGATCCGCGGGCAAGCGCCTCGAGACCTTTCCTGTTACGTATTGTCACAATTCCTCTTGTTGACCTTATCAGGTGCTCACCTTCCAACGTATGGAGCGCAGTTGTGATGCCCGGTCTGCGAACTCCTACGAGAAATGCGATGTAATTGTGGGTGATGTTCATCTCATTCGCTTGAAGCCGATCGTGACACATTAACAACCAGCGCGCGAGTCTCTCTTCGACCGAAAACTTGGAATTTGCCAAAGATGTGTATGCTACCTGACATGCAAAAATATGGAGATATTTGATCATCGGAATCTGCAGTGTAGGGCTCGCCAGAGTAGCATCACGCATCGCAGTGATCGGAAGCCTGTAGGCGGCACCGGAGACGTTCATCTCAATGAAGTACGGAACAACGTCGTCACCGATGATCGTCGAGCTTGGCACAAACCCCTCGCGGCCGAACATGCCAGCTTCGGTAGTTCTTCCGTCCGGGGAAACAGCCATTACGGTACCGATACCGCTTTCAGGAAAGTAGACGAATTCGAGCTTTTCACCCGGCTTTGCGATATTAAAGTGCGTTTCTAGTTCAACCTCTTCCAGATGAGGCGCTAGGAGCTGGAAGTCTTCGGGAGCCAAAGCGGAAAGCATCTTGTTAGAAATCAGGTCTTGTCTCATTGGCTCGGTTCCATATCTCAGGGCAGACGGTCGCTTTGCGTTTGAATTGATACAAACCGAACTCTGCCTGTATCTGCTTCTAGGAACCAAAACATCAAGGCGGCGTTCTCTGCGCATGCGATACTATTTCCACATCCGCGAAGGAACTGATGTTGAAATCGATGAAGAAGGCACCGACTTGCCTTCCATCGACGCTGCTCACGAGGAGGCACGTGAAGCAGCACCAGAGATCGTTTCTGAAATGGTTCGTGGGCGAGAACGCATCGATGGCAAGACATTCGAGGTCACTGACGAGACCGGTCGCGTGACTACTGCTATACCGTTCGCGTCCGTGGTACGCCTTGACTCAACCCCGCAGCTATTTTGGTGTCTAGTCCGGATTGCGCATAACCTTATAGCTTCTTCTTTCGGGATTTACCAAACCCACAAATCTATGGCGTCCCCGCCGCTTATGAGTGGCGTAGAAGTTGATCGATTTGAACAGCGTTGCGGGTACCGATCCGACGATATCGAGAGGGGCACCAGCTTGGCGCTTGTCCGTCTAGTACGATAACTCCGCAGTGTCGCCCGCGGAGCGATGCATCCGCGAATTCGATCGCGCATTTCCTCCAATCGCCTGCGATAGGCGACTTGCTTCCTCCGCCGTCATCGACGTTCGCAAATTCGAAAACGTATTGTTTTTCTTCTCTGTACAAAAACGCGAGTTCGGTCAGTCTCCATCTCGGGCTTAGACGCTGGAGTGAGCTAGGATCGACCTCGACAGGGTCAGCTTGTGCAGCAGTATTTACGGGTCTTTCACCAAACTTCCCACGGGAGTTCTTCAAATGATGTACCGTTTAACCCTCGCGGACAACAGCGCCAATCGGACTATCTTTTGATGATGCTGAATACTTTGACCTTATTGCGATCCTAGAGGCCCAATCCATGCCAGTGATCGAAGTTCAAACCGATGATCGCCGATGGCCGGATCTTTCTACCAACCGTTTGACTGGGGCCGAACTTCTCCACCGAAGAGGAGATCGAGACTAGGTTCAGTGGTTCCGGCCAACGCCCCAAACCATGAATATAAAAGAGGCTGTAGCGGCAAACGCGGCAATGGCGAGATTGGTATCCATGATGACCCCCGTTAATTCGTGCGCCAAGAACGCACTACAGAACGAGAATGTTCCAGGGGCCGCATGTCTCAGATTTCGCGTGCTTCCTTGTTCACAATTGCTGCTGTCAAAGCACCATGGTTCGCCGCCGCTTCCACCGCTGTGCGGAGCGGTGGCGCTCTCATCACCACGTTCGGACGAAGCTAAGTCCGCAGAGACCGGCCTCTTTTGGGGTTGTTCGAGACAAGGCAGAACGTCGAGAGAACAGAAGCGGGTCTGTTGTGAATAAGCACTCGGAACTAATCGCGCTCAACCGTGTTCTTCCCCGCCGAGATAGTCTCCTATGCTTCCTCGGTACGTGGAGGGCCTGGGGCCCCTGTAACTCTCTCGGCTCTCCACATCCTTTGCTTCGGAACGTGCAGCCTTCCGGCTCATTTTTCGTTCGACTGCGCTTGCTAGCTTTATCGCGGTTGAAAGGAGGGATGTCTTCCTGGGCTTCTCCACCGCTATGCAAACATCAGCTCCAACCGCGCGCGAGAGGATCGGCGAGACGTGGTGAATAGTGACTAGCGCGCCGGACAACCTTCAGATTGCGCAGCACCTTCAGGCTCGTCGCGAGCTCGAACGAAACCCGGATTAAAAACTGCCCTTCATTTCTGCGCCCGGTCTTCATGGAGATCAATAACGCTCCAGGTCCCATCGGCATTTTCTGAAATGCCGTATCGTCTCAGGGTCACCACTTGCATCCACCTTCCAGCAGTGAACGTCACGAACTGTTTGTTTCTCTAAATGCTGCTGGTGACGCGAGGAACAGAACGGCTTATTCCAGGTTTATTAATATCGTCATGTAGAGTTAAAAGCGCTGCATGGCGATAAGGTGAAGAGCTGGCCCCCTCAAAGCGATCGGCTCTTCGCCGCTTATCTTTCCGAAAATTTTGCCGTCGCTGTCGAAGGGTCAAAAAATGGCTACGAACAGTCGAAATCACATTACGATTTACGTCGGTGGCTTGCTTATCACTGGTTTTATCATTGCTGCCGGCGGACTCTTTTATGGGCACCTTCAGCAAAGCCCAGACACTTGGTCCGGTATGACGCAGCGATGAGGTCTTGACAGCGATCTAAAATTTGATCGGAGGAACATCATGGAAAACGCTAAGGATGGCAAAGCTGGAGCTGATGGGAAGCCAGGGAAGCCGGGTGCTGTCCCTCACGGCGGAAAAGGCGGCGCGGGAGGTTCGGGAGGTAAACCCGGCAAGGCTGGCAGTAGCACGCGGGACCGTAACTGACGGCGATGAGCGATCGAAATAGATCGTCCTGCTATCGGCGAAGGGAACAATTCGTTGCAGCGTGAATTCTACCCCGCCGAGATAGTCTCCCAACGTCTTGCTCGGCACGTGGAGAGCCTAAAGTCCCTCAACGCTGGTTGGCTCTCCACACCTCTCGTTGGAAAGAACAACGGACTGGGCCGTTTGCACTGTAACTTCGAGGCGATCTCATATCCCCTCTTCTGCAGGAACTGGAATGGTAGGAAGCGCGCTCCGTTCCGCCCCCTGGGCATACGAGAGCATTCCGCATGACCAACTACGGCCCGACCGTTCGCCTCGCCCCGCTGCTGCATCACCTCATCGAACACGGGTCAAAGAACCGCCGCCCGGAGTAGGAATAAGGCGGGGCGGGCGTGACCGACGTCCGTCTCATGCCGGGATACGAAGCAGACGACGAGAGCGCTGGAGCCGTGGCGGAAGGCTTCGGAAGATGCCAGCTTCTGGGCCTTGCTGGCCGACTGATTCTTCCCGGATGAGGACGGCGACGTCTACGCCGAACGCCTTCGCCGCGGCGGTTTCTACGTCGCCGCATCCGCCGACCAGACCACTCACAATATGGCGCACGACAATCTCGATGACGAAGGCTCTATCGGCATGAAGGAGCGTGCCGGCATCTGGCGAGAGGAAGGCTTGACGACCGTTACCAGTCAGCAGGTGGTGTCGGAAAAGGACGACGCCTTCCATGCTGACGCGACTGCCGGCATCGGTCGTTACACGCGACAGCCACAGGCGACCTCACCTCTCGTTCGCGGATACGATCTGGCGGTCGACCTTTCGCACGACGTCGTCGACGACGTGATCCCGACGGACATCAGCGTGATGTCATGATCTCCCGCATTGCCAGACGCTGCCCCGGAAACCGCTAGCTTATGAATTTAATGCGAGGCCGTGTGATGGTGCGGCCTGTCTGAATTAGACCACTGCATCTCGCCGCCGTTTTCGTCGGGGGGAAGTCGATGTCGCAGTCCTTCACGGGCTTCGTTCCCGGTGGCGTCTTGTGTTCGGTCGCATCTTCTGATCCGGTAATCACCGTGGGCTTTGCGCTGTGGACGCCGATCGACTTCCGGTCTGCCACTGACTTGGCGAGTTGTCTTTTGGCATCCTTTTCGACGTCGGACATCTCAATCGCGCTTCTGCGTAAATCCATCCGAGACCTTCTTCACTTCTGCATCGCTGTTGGCTTCACCGTTGGCGTCCCTCGCCCGGTCGGAATCGTCCTTCGCTGGCAAGTATTCCCGACGGCCTATTCTCCTGCGGGCCTTCCAATGTCGGCGAGTGGTCGGTAGTGCCTGGGGCACCGTCCTTTGGCTTGTTCATTCAGTTCTCCTATTGATAACCACTAACGCGAAGCGCGCGTCCGGCTCCTTTTCGTCGGAGGAACAATCCCGGTAATTCGACATTTCCTTACCGAGCGCGTGCGGTGTCAAACGGACGCGACAGGGGTGGTGAACATCGCGGTTTTTCCGTTTTCTCGCGATGGTCAACGGAACGGCCGACGAGCGCCTCACCTGTCCGGCATCGCCCTCACCCATCATTCGCAGGAGCTTGGATGTCGGACGATATGCAGTCGAGGAAGATCGCCTGGTTTGCGTCGCTGCCACCCGTCCTCCCGGCCGAGTTGACCGGCGTGTGGCGGGGCGAAGGCATTCCATCGGGCCATCCATTGGATGGCGTGCTGGAAAACCTGCAGTGGTTCGGCAAGAGATTCCACCCTGACTTCAGGGCGGATGCGCTGCTGTTTCAATGGCAGCCGGGACGCCTCATACCCATCGAGCCGTCTTTCTTCCCGATCCGGACCGTGATCCGCTTCGCAGCCTTCGGCAAGACGTCCGTCGCTCGAAACTGGTTTTCCCATTTGAACAAGCTAGTGCGCGCCCGCGACACGACCGCCTCCGTGAAGCTAAGGACGGTCGATGGAGAGGAGACGGGGGCGATGGTCTACGACCGGCAGCCGATCGTCGACTTCTTTCGGCGGATCGGAGAAGATGAGATTGCTGGCATGATGGTCGTCGAAGGCGGCAAGCAGCGTTAATTCTTCCGGCTCAAGCGCGTCGATCTTCCCGGACAGCAAGTTGGACCATAAATAGGGGCGGGTTCATGGAAACACCGGATCCGACGGCCGGAAGGCCCTGCGATACACGACTGCAATGATCCTCATGGCTGTTCCACCCTTTGGCACCGTCGGCTGGGCTCATTCAACCTCCGCGGCAGGCATTCTTTTTCCAGGATGGGGGTGGTCCGGACTGATCTAGGTGCTCATGGAATGCGACTGCCACCAGCGAGCAAGAGATTGCTCGGAGGATTTTCAGGCTCAGACCGGCGTACAAGATGTACGGTAGCTTCCCGAGGGAATAGTGACCACAGTTTAGTCTCAGGATCCTGCGCTTGGCTGTCGGCGCTCTTCAAAGCAAGTACCAAGCTGTCCGAAAGTTACGGCATCACGGCCGTGTCCCTCTTGGCCGGTATCATTTGAAGGCTGAGATCGTCCTTAGTTGCTCTGACATTCAATCGACCATCGACGATATCCCTTTCCTTGCGACCCCGGTCGCGGCGGACTTCAACCCCCGTAGTTGCTTGGGAAAATAATGTCCTGATCGACGAGCACATTGAACCTATATCCCGGCCTGATTTTGATCGTTGGCTGGACGTTGAGATTTTTCGAGATTGTCAGCTCGGCGACACGTCCAAACGCTTCGGCAAAACTTCGACGTGCCGCGTCTGAAGCCGTGTCCTGCGTTGCAAGCGTTGAACTCTCAGGCATCGACATGTCGATCCCTGTCCCTATGAGGGCGACAAGTGCGGCCGAACCGAACGTCCTGAAATAGTGGTTATCGACCTTGTCGTTGAAACCGCTGTAGCCTTCCGCGTCGGTCCCGGCCATACCGCCGATCTGAAGGGTTGAACCATTCGGGAAGATGATGTCGGTCCAGACGACGAGGACCCGGTTCTGGCCGAACGACACCTTGCTGTCGTAACGGCCAAGAAGCTTCGTGCCCTGTGGAACGAGCGTGTAGTGGCCGGTCGCACTATCGTAGACGTTCTGGCTGATCTGGGCCGTTATGCGGCCTGGGAGGTCGGAATTGATGCCTGTGATCAGTGTCGCGGGGATCACCGATCCACGCTTGAGTTCGTTACGTGACTGCTGAGGCACGACTTGCTTGGGCAGGTAGCCAAGATCCTTGATGTCTGCGTTGAAGAAATCTTCCTTGGACGCTTGTCCGTTCTGATCGACCTGAATGGCCGCGCCCGCTTTCAACGCTGCGGCATAGAGATCTTGCGCGCCGCTCGACGCGGTGTTCGATTGACGCGCGCCAGCAGATTGAGCGACCGGCGATTTTGCCGAGACATCTGACATGTCGACCTTGAGCGGCGAGTCGAGGGCCGCCCCCCTCGCCTGCAGGCTTGCCATGCGCTGGCGCTGCTGTTCGCGGAAGATCTGTTCTCGCTGTTCGCGAAGCATCCTGGCATTCCACTCCTCGTCCGATTCCATGCGGGATCTACTGGGCTGCCGTGGATCGATTTCTGGTTCCGCCTCAACCGGACGTGCGGCTTCCTGTTGCTGAGGGACGGGAGCTGGCTGAAACACCGGCTGCTGTTCCTCCCTGTCACCGATAATGCCGTCTTTAACACCCCGCTTAAGCTGGTCGGCGAAGGTCGAAGCTGGTGTTCCGAATCCGCCATCATTCGGATCGTGCTGACTAAACCTCAATCCACGTGAGGAGAGGCCGTAAACGAGAACGGCGAGGAACAGAACCAGGATCCCAATGCCGACGAAGAGAGGCACGCGATTGAGGCGCTTCATCCCCTTCTCGTCAGCCGATTGATTTGACGTTCCCAGTTGCAGCGATTGGACCATGATCGTCTCCGCCTGTCAGTTTCGCTTTAAGAGGGACAGTGGACTTGCCGGCGTCGCCACACCGTTGTTAAGCAAGTAAGCTCGGCCGAGCGACATGGTGTCCGTAGACAGGCGCGCGAGCACCTGCCCGTCTACGGAAGCAATCGAGTAGGCCAGATCTACCGACTTGTTTGCATCTTTCGCGCCGACGCTCTTGTCATCGGTAACGACTGCAAAGCCCCAACCCTTCAAAGCCGCCTCGAGGGCGACGGAGAATTCGGACGTGTCCTTGTGCAGTTTGATAGGAGTGGTCGTCGATCCGGCTTGCTCGGCGAACCGACCTGCCATGTCGCCGGCAATAGAGCCCGCGGCTGGCCCTGTGACGTCACCGGGCGCAACGCTGGCGGTGAGCCCGTCGGTTGCCGTCTGACATCCCGCTAGGCCGAGGGCGATTGCAATCGGAATGAGGCGATGGAGCTGCATAATTCACCCTCCCCGCCGGATCGTGATCTTCTGCTGTTTCCAGCCGACCCCTGATATCAATACCGCCTTGTCGATATTGTAGTCGACGATCATCATGTCGTTCTTCATCCGGTAATTGACGATACGGTTCTGGCCGCCCGAGACGACGAACAGGACCGGCGCGTCCTGACCGGAGATCGCGCGGGGAAACTGGATGTAGGTCTTTTGCCCATCGGAATAGACCCGCTTCGGCCGCCATGGAGCGCTTCCGCTCAAGGCATAGGAGAAAGCAAGCTGTTCGGGAGCGACACCGCCCTCCGGCCCAGTCATGGCCTGGATGCGGGCTTTGATGTCGGAGAGCTTTATGGCGGCGTCCTCGGGATATTCGAACCCGACGCGGGCCATGTATTGCGTCGGATGTGACTTCAGCTGGATATGATATGTCCGACGCGAGGTCGTCACCACCATGGACGTGACAAGCCCCGGCTCGGCTGGTTTGACGATCAGGTGGATGGCTTGGCCGCCGGCGGCACCTGATGTGGCGGGCTCGACTTTCCAACGCACAGTGTCGCCGACCAGTACGTCGCGGACAATTTCGCCGCCCTGCAGCTCAATATCGCAGACCTGGAGGGGTGAGCAGACGACAGACGGCTGCGTCTCACCGAAGAGAAAGATCACCTTGCCGTCTGGTCCACGTGTTACCATTCCAGCCTGCCCTCGCCATTTGCCAGAAAGGTTCGTCCCCTTTGCCTCATTGCTCGATAGGCTTTGCGCGATCGCCATGGAAGGGACCTCGGTCGATATGGCAAGTGCCAGCATGCAGAGAAGCGCGACGCGTTTGTGTTTGAACCTCATTTCAGATCCTGCCCTCAAAGTTGCGCGGTCCAGTCGAAATCGGTCACATAGACGCCGATCGGATTGAGCCTGATTGTTGCTTCGTCTTGTGGTGAGGTGATCGAGACGGTCGCGATCCCTCGGAAGCGCCGGGTTGCGACCTCCTTGCCTTTCCGATCGCGCTCGTACTCGGTCCAGTCGATCTGATAGGTCTGGTTCGAAAGCGCGACGATGTTGTTGACCTCGATCGCAACGGTCGCGTTGACCGCCTTTTCGAACGGCGAGTTGCCGCGAAACCATGCATTGACCTTTTGCGTCGAGGCATCGCTCGTCCGCAGCAGGGCATAGGTGCGGTCGATATATTGCTTCTGGACAACGGCATCCGGCGTGATCGAACGGAAGCTGGTCACGAAATTGCCGAGCGTCGCGCGAACGACCCGCGTATCGGCGTATTCGATCTGCTGCGGGAAGCCGCCGGAAACCGTGTTGCCGAGTTTGTCGACCTCGACGATGTAAGGAACGAGCTTGACCTGCGTGCTGAGATAAAGCGCGTAGCTGACGCCGATAACGGCCAATCCCAGGCTCAAGATGCCAACGGCCCGCCAGGCGGAGGCAGCCTTTACGTAGGAGCCGTAACGTTCTGACCATTCCTGCCTTGCGGCAAGATACGGGTTCTCAGGTGCCGGATGCCCTGCCATGTGTGTGATCCTGTCCTTGAATTATGGTTTGTCCGGTCTTTCCGGAGGTGTGGTCGGAGCAGAAGGATTGCCCCTAGCCTGATCGAGCTTCGCGTTGGCAAGGCCAAGAAGGGAACCGGCATAGGCGCCGGGAGATCCAATGGCCTTCTCTTTGGCAGCCGATCCGGCAGCCATGGCACCGGAGCTGAAGCTTGCGCCCATACCTCGAAGCACCGAACCCGACACCGACGACCCGCCGGCACGCGCTGCCTGCGCGGCCGCAAAGCCGGCGCCAACCGCGCCGGCGCCCAGAAACGCACCGCCCGCCGCGAACGAGGCCGTCTGTCCGCCATGGCGGATTGTCTCCATGCCGCCCGAGACCGAAGCTCCCTGTACGACGCCCTGGATGATGTTCGGGACATACATCGCTATGATGAAGACGACGACCGAGATGCCGGCAATCGCGAGTGTAGTGATGAACTGGTCGCTCTCGGCTGTGGGTGCCTGTGCGAGGCCGAGTAGGACGTTGGATCCGATCTTGGCGATCATGACCAAAGCCATCAGCTTCATCCCAACTCCAAAGGCATAAACCAGATAGCGGATCGCAAAGTCTTTGGTGAAGGAGGAGCCGCCTAGCCCGAGCATGATCATCCCCGCCAGTAGGCCAACATACATCTCGACCATCACCGAGACGAAGATCGCCGCGACGAGCGAGAAACAGATGACAACGATGCCCATGGCCAAGGTCGCGGCGATCGCCAGGGCATTGTCCTCAAAAACACCAAACTTCGCCTGTTGCGACATCTGGGACGCAACGCGAATTCCGGCGTCGAAAATGTCTGCTGGCGAAGCTGCACCGCCACCGGCGCCGATTTGGAAAAGGCTGTCGACGACCGCTTTCGCGAACGTCGGACCCTGCGTAAGCACGAACGCAAAGAAACCGATAAACATGATGCGCCGGACGAGCTCGGCAAACCAACTGTCCAGCGACGCTGCCTGGATCGCGAGCCACACCGCTGCAATGCCAACTTCGATGCCTGCAAGGATCCAGAACAGTGATTTCGCTGCGTCCATGATGGTGGTTTCCCACCCTCTGGCAGCCGTTGAGACCTGATTTTCCAACTCCGTCAGGACTTGGCCTTGTTGAGCGACGGCCGGCACCGCCAAAGCGATGAAGGCGATGGCGGCAGCCAGGATGGTGCTTCCGCAACCGCGTTTTTCGCGGATTCGTCTCCCAGAAGTCGAACCACTTCTCGTATGTCGCTCGTTGTTCATCACTCACCGGCAGCCCGGCGGCGCTCTCTCCACGCATCAATGTGACGGTGGTGATCGCAGCAATTCCCGCGATCACCGTGCATACAGAGCCGATCAATGCGGGGCGGGTCACCAGCGGGGCTCCATTTTCTGACCGGAGGGTATGGATTGGACGTCGGCGTTGAAGAATTTCTCGCGGCGCGCCTGTGCGAGATCCTTGTCCGTTTGCTCGCTTTGCAGCCAGGTCCCCATCATCGTCGTCTGCTGGGAGACAATGCCGCGGAGCTTCTGCATCTGGGCGACCTGCTGAGCGGCGATCTGGTGGCCGACCTGCAGCGCTTTCATCTGGCCGTCCGCCGACTGCGACATCGACCGCAGCTGGCCCATCGTATCTTCTTCACTGTCGAATTGATCGGCGGTGAGGTTTGCCGCCTTGAGCGTGCTGGAAATCGTATCGCGGTTCGTGTTCGACCACGTCTGATAGCTGGACGAAAAGCTTTCGGCGTTTGGCAAGTTTGTTTTCAGGTCCGAGTAGCTCTTGAAACGTTGCTTCAAGAGATCGTCGGCATTGCCCATGGAAAAAGCGATGCCTTGACCCTGATTGACGACATCACGGAGCTGGTTCAGATCGCCTTCGACCTGGCCCCAGATGTGGTTCGGAAGCTGGGCCGTATTCTGCAGCATGTTCTGGTAGATGTTGAGCTGGTTCTGGATCTGCTCGGCAAGCTGGGTAATCTGCTTGATCTGATTGTTGATCTGCTCGGTCGACTGACCGACAAGATGGATGAGCTCACCATTGTTGAGCATCTGCGTCATCTCGGTCGCGCCGGTGACCGCGCCTCCTGCGTAGGAGAGGGTGGGTGTCGCGGTCAGCCCGGCGGCGACCAACCCGGTCATTAAAGACTTACCAAGTTTTAAAAACTGGATTTCACTCATTGTGGTTGATCCCCCTTTCGATGAGCCACTGACCCGGCCATTCGTGGCCGTGGGTCAGTGAGAGCGCCCTGATGCGGGCTAGATCGGCCTTGCCGGAAGCGCCAACGAAGGAAAGCATGACCGGACCCAGCGACATGTCGAAGAGCCTGCGGCCGTCGGGCGACGTCACGTAGTATTCGCATTTCGGGATGGCGTTCGCGACGATCTCAATTTGCCGCTCGTTGAAGCCGATCCGCTCATAGAATTCGCGCGTGCCGGTTTCCCGGGCCGCACCATTCGGAAGGCAAATCTTGGTTGGGCAAGATTCCTTCAGCACGTCGATGATGCCCGAGCGCTCAGCATCGGAGATGGATTGCGTCGCGAGGATAACGGCGCAGTTCGCCTTGCGCAGCACCTTGAGCCATTCGCGGATCTTATCGCGGAACACAGGATGGCCGAGCATCAGCCATGCCTCGTCCAGAACGATGAGGCTCGGCGAGCCGTCGAGCCGCCTCTCGATCCGTCGAAAAAGATAGGTCAGGACGGGCACGAGATTGCGCTCGCCCATATTCATCAGCTGCTCGATCTCGAAACACTGGAAGCGCCCGAGCGTCAGGCCATCCTCTTCCGCATCGAGCAGCTGCCCCATAGGGCCATCGACGGTGTAATGATGGAGGGCATCCTTGATCTCGCGCATCTGGACGCCACTAACGAAGTCAGAGAGCGAACGGCCAGGCGCCGATGCCATCAATCCAATCTGTCGCGAAATCGCGTTTCGATGGTCAGGCGCAACCGCCACCCCTTGAAGCGAAACGAGGGTCTCGATCCACTCAGATGCCCAGGCCCGATCGGCGTCAGTCGAAAGCTCTGACAATGGGCAGAAGGCAAGAGTGGCCCCCGCCCCGCTTTCACCACCGATCTCATAGTGGTCACCGCCAACGCCGAGCGTCAGCGGCAGCATCGAATTGCCTTTGTCGAAGGCAAAGACTTGCGCCTTCTCGTATCGGCAAAATTGCGCAGCGATCAGCGCGAGAAGGGTCGATTTGCCGGACCCGGTTGGACCGAAGATCAAGGTGTGACCAACATCGTCGACGTGCAGGTTCAATCGAAAGGGCGTCGAGCCGGATGCCACCTGCATGAGCGGCGGTGCATCGGGTGGATAGAATGGGCAAGGGGCGGACGGCTGTCCTGACCAGACAGAGTTCAGCGGAACGAGATCTGCCAGATTGCGCGTATTGATCAGCGGTTCGCGGATGTTGCAGTACCAGTTGCCTGGCAGGCTGCCGAGAAAGGCATCGGTCGCGTTCAGCGTCTCGATGCGAGCTCCGAAGCCTTCCGCCTGGATGAGGCGACGAACCGCCTCCGCCTTCTCTTGCAGCGCCGACCGGCTTTCGTCGAAAAGGATGATGACGGGGGTGTAGTAGCCGTAAGCCACCAACTGCGATGAGGCTTCAGCGATCGCATCCTCGGTTTCGGCGACCATCGCCATGGCATCCTGGTCGATCGATCGGGATTGCGTCTGAAACAGCTGGTCGAAGAACGGCCGCACTTTCTGCTGCCACTTCTTGCGGGTCCGCTCCAGGCGCTGCTTGGCTTCCTCGGCATCGAGGAAGATGAAACGCGACGACCAGCGATATGTCAGCGGCATGAGGTTGAGGCTGTTCAGGATCCCAGGCCAACTCTCGGCGGGAAGCCCATCGATGGCGATCACACCGAGAAAGCGCCCTTCGACGCGCGGCGTCAGTCCGTGTTCGAGCTCTGCCGTCGCCAACCAGTCCAAGTACATGGGAACTTCTGGCAGGCGGACAGGATGGTTCTCGCCGGTGATGGCAAACCGAATGAACTGGAAGAGCTCGTCGTAGCGCGTGACGCGACTACCTTCGCGTTCGGAAACCTCTCGCGTCTGCATGCGCTGCACCGAGAGAACATTGCCGAGATACTGCTCGATCTCACGTATTGAGCGCCGAAACGCATCGAGAGCGGTGTCGGCATATTTTGCTGAGCGACTTTCGGTATCCGAATAAATGTAGCGAGTCAGGCCCGATCGGCGTCGTTCTGGCGGCCGATACGTCAGGATGAGCGCGTGCCGGCTTTCGAAATGTCCGCGCTCATGTCCAAAATGCCGCCGACGCTCGTCATCGATCAGCGACGTGACAGTGTCGGGGAAATAGCTGCGCTCTGCAGACGGGTACTCCGTCGTCGGCACCCGCACGGCCTCGACCTGAATCATCCAGCCTGTCCCGAGGCGCGAGAGGATCGCGTTGATCTGACGGGAGAGCTCGTTGCGCTCGAAATCAGTTGCGCTTTCTGAATCCGGACCGGCAAAATACCAACCGGCCATCAGGCTTCCATCCTTCAACAGAAGGATGCCGTTATCGACAAGACCCGCATAGGGAACCAGGTCAGCGAATGATGGACCTGTTGATCGAAATGTGCGTAACGCGACCATCGACAGGCCCTCAGTATCGGCGCCAGGGCGCGGAGGTTGGAAGATAATGCGCCCGATAGCGCATATGGCGGACATAGACTTTGCGCATCATGGGATCGGATTTCGCCATCATGCGGAGCGCGCCGACGACCACGATCCAGATCGCGACGCCGAAAAGGGCCGAGTAGACGGTCAAAACGACGAAGATCAGAATGATCGCCGCGAGCGCGGTCAATAACACGAGCTCACGATCCGCTCCCATCAAGAGGTTCGGTCGCGACAAAGCGCGATGGATCCGATTACGATGAAGCCCGGCGCCAGCGTCAGCCATGACGCCCCTCCCCTCGCCCGACCAGATTGGAGTTCGTGACAGCGGTTTGCTTGACGACAAACGAACCGCCGATTGAAGCGCCGGTCGAGCCGAAGAGGCCGACGATCGTCGTCGCGCCAAGCAGGATCCCTGCGACCAGCACCACATAAACCAACCGACGTGCGAAATCGTTGAGTTCGCCGCCGAAGATCAGCATGCCGCCGGCGATCGCCACGGCGGCAAGCGCTATATAGCCGGCTACCGGTCCCGTAATGGACTGCTGGATCTTCTCCAGCGGCCCCTCCCAGGGAAGCGATCCGCCCGAGCTTGCGAAAACGGGTGGGGCGACAAACAGAGCTGCCGCGAGGATACATAGCGTTGATCTAAGCCGCATGACGGGTCTCCTTATCGAGAGCCTCGATGTGATAATGGCCGTCGCTGAAACCGGCGACGCTTAGAATTTCGTTGACGCGACGTCCCTTTGGCGTTCTCTGGATGGCGATGATGAGATCAACTGCCTCACCGATGACCGCTTGCATCGGTTGCAGGCTTGCTTCCGCGGTCAGTTGCTCAAGGCGTTGCAGCGCCATGCGGGCCGAGTTTGCGTGGACCGTCGCGATGCCGCCTGGATGTCCGGTGTTCCAGGCTTTCAGGAGGGTCAGCGCTGCACCATCGCGCACTTCGCCAACGATGATGCGGTCGGGACGAAGCCGCATCGTGGTCTTGAGGAGCCGCGACATGTCGACCAGCTCACTTGTATGCAGGCTGACGGCGTTGTCGGCCTCGCAGCGGATCTCGGCGGTGTCTTCGAGAATGATCAGGCGATCTTCGGGTGAGCAGGCGACCATCTCCGCAAGAATGGCGTTCGCCAGCGTCGTCTTTCCCGATCCGGTACCGCCTGCAATGACGATGTTCGCTCGCTTCGCGACCGCAGCACGGATAACCTCCGCTTGCCACACGGTGATGTTGCGCGATCGAACATACTCGTCGAGGGGAACCAGCCGCGATGCTCGTCTTCGGATCGAGAAAATCGGTGCCGTAACGACGGGAGGCAGCAATCCTTCGAAACGATGGCCCCCAATCGGCAGTTCTCCGGAAATAATCGGCCTGCTCGTGTCGACTTCCACGCCAAGGACGTGCGCTACACAGCCAATTACCGTTTCAGCCGCCGAAGCCGCCATGTTGCCGAGCGTATTGATCGACCCACCCAGACGCTCGATGAAGAGCCTGCCGTCGGGGTTCAGCATGACTTCGATGACATCGGGCTCGTCGATCACACGACAGAGGTCCGGGCCGAGGGCATGTTCGAGCTTGCTGATCAGGCGTAACGTTGAATGACGGCTGCTGTCGGTCATAGAGGTATCCCGTCGCAGGTTTCTGGTTGCGGGCTGTCCACCATCCACCCGCAATGAGGTTGCTCTGAATTGGCGGTGACTGGTTGGTAGCTCGCCAACGCTGCGAGCGTCTACTCGCAGATCTGTGGGTAGGCAGCGGCGAGCCTTGGGTGTCATGTAAATGGCATGTGGTCTCTGCCATCCGGCCGGAGAATATAGCGTGGCCTGTTCCATCTGAAGCAGACAGAAGATCCCCGATCCGCAAGGCGGAAGACCGCATCGTGAGGAAATTGATGAGCATCAGTTGGGCGGGCGAGTCGTCGATCCCACAGCGACTTGCGCGGAATTAAGCACGTCGGGACATTGCCATCAGACACAAAATCAAGCTGTCGGGCTTGGATGCGAGGCGCGCCGAGCAGACGATTCGCACGAAACAGGTGTTCGACGGGCCTGTCACTGCATAGCCGGCTTGCAGAATGGAGTTGTTTCGGTCTCTCGATGGTGACTTTGCAATGAGGGCACGGACGGCGCCGAGATCGCGATAAAGGACTGAATTTTCGAGGAAATGTTTGTACGCGCTATGGAAAGCTGTGCAATCCATGGGTGGAGCAAGATTTCGTTAACTTTAAAAGGCTTGCAAGGGTCAGAGAATCGATGCACTCCTCAGATGCGTATTTTTCACGTTTTTCGGGCGTTTTCCGCATACGTGCCCTGATGGACGAAATGATGACCAAGACCACAAACAATGGCGACAGCCGCTCTTCACCACTCCGATCGAAGATCGCGAGTCATTCGGCGTCTCTTTCGGCCAAGCTTCAAGAGCACCAATCGAATATCTTCACGCCGCATGCGCGCAAGACCATTCGGTCGTTTTCTCCCTCGGAAGCCGCAAAGTTGCTCGGAGTGGCCGAAGGTTATCTTCGCACAAGTGCGGTCGAATTGGAAAAGAAAGCGTCCGACGGCTCGGAGCGCGACTTCAGTCCGGCGCTCGCCGGTGGCAGGCGCATGTATTCGGTGCAAGATATCGCCGCCATGCGCGCCCATCTCGACAAGCCGGCCCGTTCGAACGGCCGTTACCTGCCGCATCGTCGCGAAGGTGAGGAGCTGCAGGTCATCTCGGTGATGAATTTCAAGGGCGGCTCGGGAAAGACGACGACCGCAGCTCACCTGGCTCAGTATCTGGCACTGCGCGGCTATCGCGTCCTTGCGATCGATCTCGACCCGCAGGCCAGTTTGTCAGCCCTGTTCGGTAATCAGCCTGAGCTCGACGTGGGCGAAAACGAAACTGTCTATGGCGCAATCCGCTACGACGAGGAACGCCGTCCTATCCAGGAAATCATTCGCGGAACCTATATTCCTGATCTTCATGTCATCCCAGGCAATCTGGAACTCATGGAGTTCGAACACGACACTCCGAAGGCTTTGCTGCAACGCAAACCCGACGATATCCTGTTTTTTGCCCGGCTACAGGCTGCAATCAAGGATGTCGAGGACGCCTACGACGTCGTTGTGATCGACTGCCCTCCACAGTTGGGCTTCCTTACGCTGTCGGCACTGACGGCCGCAACGTCGGTACTGATCACCATCCATCCGCAGATGCTTGACGTCATGTCCATGAACCAATTCCTCGCCATGACAAGCGCCCTCTTGGATGAAATCGCCGAAGCTGGCGCCGAGGACCGCAACAACTGGATGCGTTACCTCATTACCAGGTTTGAGCCGACGGACGGTCCGCAGAACCAGATGGTTGCCTTCCTTCGCTCGATGTTCGGCGAAAACGTGTTGGTCAATCCGATGCTGAAGAGCACGGCCGTATCCGACGCAGGCATCACCAACCAGACACTATTCGAGGTGGAACGCGCCCAGTTCACCCGATCCACCTACGACCGGGCACTGGAATCAATGAACAACGTCAACGCCGAGATCGAATCCTTGATCAAAGCGACATGGGGTAGATCATGAGCCGGAAAAACCTCCTCCCGATGCTTCACAGCGAAGCCAAGGACGGGCAGCAAGCTGCTCCGCCGCCGCCGTCGCGACCACACCTCGACGCGCCGAGATCAAAGCCACTGGCCGCGATCAGCAAGTCGCTCGGCGACCTCAACGATCGCAGTCGCCGTGCCAACGAAATCGAGCGGAAGCTGGCTGAAGGCCAGGTTGTCATCGAGCTCGATGCCGCCACCATTGAACCTTCCTTCGTGCAGGATCGAATGGAAGGAGACCTCGATGGTCTCGTCGCATCCATACGAGAGCAAGGCCAACAGGTTCCGATCCTCGTTCGCCCTCATCCTGAACAATCGGGCCGTTATCAGGTCGCCTTCGGCCATCGACGCCTGCGGGCGCTCATTGAGCTCGGCTTTCAGGTCAAGGCAATCGTTCGAGAACTGAGCGACGAACAGCTGGTCATTGCTCAGGGCCAGGAAAACAACGAGCGTGAGGACCTGACGTTCATCGAGAAAGCCCGCTTTGCAGCGCGTCTTAAGGAACGGTTTGCCCGCGACGTGATCACGGCGGCGATGTCTGTCGATAAGAGCGATCTGACGCGGATGTTCAACATCGTCGATGCGCTCCCTGCGGATCTGATCGATGCGATTGGCCGCGCACCCGGCGTTGGGCGTCGCAGCTGGATCGAATTGACCGAGCTCCTTGAGAAAGCGTCTTCACCGGAAGATGCCACGCGCTATGCGCAGACCCTCAAGAGCCTGCCGTCGCAGGATCGTTTCAAAAGCATGATTGCCCATCTGAAGCCGCGTCGAATCACACGCGGTGCTCCAGATGTTCTTTCAGGGCCTGACGGGCAACGTCTTGCCCAAGTCAAACAGAACAAGACCAAGGTTGAGCTGACGATCGACAGGAAGGCAATGCCAGACTTCGCCGCCTTCGTATTGGAGCAGTTGCCCTCGATCTACGCAGAATACCGCACAAAACAGCAGCCAAAAAAGGAAGCGTAACCCGCAAAAGAAAAGAGCCCCCAAAACGTCGCCGTCCTGGAAGCCCCTATCTGTCTAAGCACCAGTAGAATCGCATTTCCGGGATTCATCGTCAAGAGTCTTTGGCATCGTTTTGATGAGCGAATTGCTTTTGCCTGAAGAAAGGTAAAGGACGATGCATACGGAAAGTGTGGCGACGCCGTTTGGGCGGCGGCCGATGACGCTTGCCTTGATCAGGCGGCAACAATCGGTTGCCGAGCTGAAGGCGGGGAAGACCTGTGACAAGTGGAAGGTTAAACGGGACGCCTCTGCTGCCATGGAGCAGCTGGGTCTTCAATCGAACAGCCTTGCAGTGCTCGATGCTCTGCTGAGTTTTTATCCTGAAAATGAACTGCGCCAGGATGGCCAGTTGGTTGTCTATCCTTCCAACCTCCAGCTCTCCCTCAGAGCCAACGGCATGCCTTGTTCTACGTTGCGACGTCACCTCGCCCTCCTGGTCGAGGCGGGTTTGATCGTGCGCAAGGACAGTGCCAACGGCAAACGTTACGCCCGCAAGGACGGTGCCGGCGACGTTGAACGCGCGTTCGGTTTCGACCTGTCTCCGCTCCTCGCACGAGCAGAAGAGCTCGCCGGGATGGCCCAGGAAGTGATCACCGCGCGCGCCGCCTTGCGTAAGTCTAAGGAAGATCTTACCATCTGCAGACGTGATGTGCGGAAGTTGATCTCGGCTGCCGTCGAAGAAGATGTCGAAGGCAGTGATTGGCATGCCATGGAAACAGCCTATGCGGCCATCATTGGACGCCTGCCGCGCGTAGCATCACTAGATGATGTCACCCGCGCTTTGGATGGAATGCTCGTTTTGCGGACAGAGATCCTCAATCGATTGGAAAAGCACGATAAATCGGTTTTTTCGGGCACCAATGATGCTCATATTGAGCGGCACATACATAATTCGAATCCCGAATCTCCTAATGAATTTGAACAAAGCTCTGAAAAGGAGCTGGAAGCGAAATCAGTGGAAAATACTCGGGCGAAGAAACAATCACGAGAACCTCTCAAGGTTTTCGCGCTGGGTACTGTGTTGAGAGCATGCCCGCAGATTGTCGGCTACGGGCCCGGCGGGAGCATCGCATCGTGGCGTGACTTCATGTCAGCCGGCGTGGTCGTCCGATCGATGTTGGGGATCACGCCCTCGGCATATCAACAAGCTTGTGATGTCATGGGGCAAGAGAACGCAGCGGTGTCAGTCGCCTGCATGCTCGAGCGAGCCAACATGATCAATTCGCCGGGTGGATACCTGAGAGATCTGACCGGCCGGGCACAAAGAGGTGCATTTTCTCTTGGTCCAATGCTCATGGCTCTATTGAGGGCAAATGCCGATCCCGAGCGGAGGGTTTGAGTTCGAGCGAAGAGGCCTTACGAGCAGCAAGACACATGGTCGCGGGGGATATTCCTGTGGGCCCTGGGATTTATCTGGTTCACGTTCGAGTTGGATGCAAAATACGGTACTGCGCTGCACGTGTGAGCGCTCCGCCTGCCGCAGAATGTTCGAGATACGTCCTTGGAAGAGCCTGGTGGCTCGCGTCAGACTTTTTTGGGGGTCGCTGTCCGATCGGGGATACAAGCGTGGGAGTTTCATCGGTCTGGCCCGAGGTCGTCCGGGCGGGGTCGTCATGTCACATGATCGCCAAAACCTGCGCCCTCCTGCCATGCAGGGTTCTTCAAATTCAGAGTTCCATCCATCTGATTTATCATTCACCAAGCGTATGAAACATTCAGATAATTCTGGATTTCGGAGAAGAGGATGGTAAGCGCCGGCCCGCAGTCCTGGGCGTTCTGGATGCCATCGCCGTCCTCGCGGCCATTTGCTTGACTAAGCCGGCGAATGGTGCTGGCACGAGCGTTGCAATGGTCTGATCAATGTTTTCGACGGCACGGGCTCCGGGGAAGCTTTGCCTGACGTTGCCGCAAAACGACCTAACGATCTGCAAGCGATCGTTTGGGGTGTCGCGTTTGGTCCTTGTCCACGCTGGGAGGTGACGGTCGACCGGAACGCGCCTGTCGCGCATCGGTTACGCTTTGCTTTACGACCTCGTTCAGGGAGAACTGCGTCTTGCGCTCAATCGCATTCAATCTCGAGCAGACATTCGCGATATCCGTCATTCTTCGAGACGGGAGGGACCATATTTCTGGGCTGGGGCATCAGCGGTGATCCTAGCGATCGATGTCTTTCAGACGAAGCGAGAAACTGCCCCCCGTGGTGAGCCCGACGTTTCGCAAGTACCTTCGCTCGACTTGTGGCCCCGATACCAGTGAGAAGAGCGCGCGCGTCGACGCGCTGCTTCCGTCGCGGTCTCCGACCGCAGTGCGGAAAGGATTCGTGTGTTGTGACGTGACATGACGGCGACATTCCACCGAGATGATACGACGGTGCAGGATGGGGAACCGTAAGACCGGGCTTCGCCTCAATGTTTCCAAGACTCTGGGAGCTATTTTGCCTTGCTTCAAGCGGCCCAAGTAGCAGCTGCGCTTCTATGGAAAAGTGCCGCGCGGTGTTTCCTTCTTCCGCAACTCGTTTGGGATCGATACATCGAGTTTACCTCGGGCATGACGTTCATCGCTATTTGGGCGGTCTGGATATGTAGGAGGCGGCTTAGCAAGTTCTGGGAGAGTCGACCGGAGTGAGATGCTTACGCGCATGGAACGCGAATGCTCGTTCCCCTCTTGGGGAATGTTATCGGGCCGCAGCGTGGCGGGGCCACGATACGAGGGCCGACAGTATGTGTCGCTTCCGGTTCAATCTACTACTCCCCCCTCTGCCAATTCCAAAATTTCGTTCGACACCGAGGGCCGACCCCGTGTTTTTTCCTCCCTGTCTTGAAGACGAACAAGCTCCTCACGTTGCCGACACGGAGTTCAGAGACCGTCTGTTTTGCTGAGATCGCGTTTGAACGGGCTGGAAGGTCAGGAGTCCCCTCCCCTATTCCTCCTTTTACTGCAACCGGCATAACCGCGTGGCCTGTGATTGTGCCCAGCTACGCGCGAGGTCTTCGGTATCGGTTAAACCAGACAGGAGGCCTCCAAGACCATCATCGATATTGAGGTGAGCGTCGGTGATCTTGCAAGTTGACGGCTCCAACGTAACGTCAACGTTTACTCTTCCCTCCACGGCATCGACTTGGAACAACGAACTGCCGTCAGCCTCACATGTGAGATAGGCCTGCGCCCGCACGGTTGTCAGCCCGCCCGACTGTGAACAGACTTCAGCGGACGCCACCTCGAAACTCCTTGTCTTGTTAGGTCCGACCGGCAGTTGTTCGCAGAGTCGGACATCGGAGATCGCGCGTGCAATAGCTGGCCAGCTCTCGTTTTGGATAATCGACACGCAGTTCGCCGAGGCCGAGGCGTGCCCTAGTCCAATAAGTCCTGCCGCTGCCCAGATGATTGTGCTTTTCGTCCGCCCCGCTTCCATGATTATCTCCCGTGAGCTTCCGCCGATGGACCAATAAAAACGTCATTCCCGGGTTTTTGATGACGACGTCAAAGTTCATCCGATCGTCTCGGTATGAATTGATCGCTGAGAGATCGAGTGACCTCAGTCAAACGTCAGTTATCCCGTCCCCCGTCGCGAAACGCTCTTCTTACAAGATACGGCCTTCCACGCGATGCATATGCGCGCAGGTCGCGCGCGACGTGTCGCAGCGACGAATGGTCTCGGAGATGGCTGGCGGAGGAAGGTGTCCAACTGTGCGCTGGACTTAGCGACGTCATCGATTTCATATTCAACGACGCTGGTCGCGGTTTGCTCTAAAGCCAGCTCTGCGTCCCCTCCCCCTTGCCGGTCGCTTATTGGAGCGCGCATTTGACTAGAACGCAGACGGGCTAACTTCGATGCGCAGGTTCGGCTTCCGCGGATCTTCACACGGTTGGTGGTTTTACGGATACTACGAGGTGAGTGGAGGTTCCCGTTCGGTTTGGCGCCTTCTTCCGTAGACATAACGACAACTGGGGCGACTAAAGCATTGGCCGTGGCGCGGCCGGGTCTGCGATCGGTTTCTGATAATGACGTGATTTCAATGGGTTGAGATCGTGGGCCGCGGCCCACGGAGACGGGTTAGATTTTGAGCAATATTTCATGTTTCGGGAATTCGTAGCAATAACAGTCGGTTAGTTCTGTGGGCCGCGGCCCACGCCGATTTTGGCCAGTTTCAAACTCCATGCTGCCGGGGGAATGTCGCTGCATTGAGCGATGCCCCGGCCGGACCAATGCCTCGTCCTGACGGTCCCTTCGCATGATTGCTTGTCGTTCCGTGGCTAGCCCTTGGGTCTTTGCAAGAAGTGCACGCGACACCTTTAAACGACTGGACCGGTGTGGGGGCATCACATCGGCCGTCTGGCACTGCTTCGCTCCGCGCGGTGCTGGTGTAGAATGTGTTATGATTTGTAATCTCAAGGCGCTCGCCTTAGCGACGGGTGCGGTTCTGTCTGTCGCCACAAGCTCGTTTTTTTCATGTCGCGTGACAACGCCTACTCTTTTTTCCTCCGCAGGTGACCATTGGAGAACTAGCTGCTGCCCTGAGGACCCGGCCATCCCAGGTGTCTGCCGTTCGGGTCGAGGGGCACACCCGGCTTCGAGCCTTGCTTGTCTTCAGCCGCTCAGAAACGGCACGTATCGACGACTCCTGCTTGAACGTCAGTCGCGGGGTCTATCGGATATCCTTCACGTCAATATGTCTCGCTTGCTTCCGTCAGGGCATCATGTCTTCGCTCAAACGAGGGCAAAGTGTCAGATCGGCGCTCACGAAAACCGATCTAAATCCGCCGCGAGAACTGTCCGCGACTTTGTGAAATCACTGTCCCCTACTTAGTGGAATCGGTGTCCGCGACTTACTGAAATTCCTATCCGCGACTTACTGAAACCCGCAGACTGTCGGGCGACATGAGAAACTAACCCCCTGGCGCCATCACGATCTGCCCCCTCTCGAATGAGAGGAAAGATGGATGACACTTGATATTTCGGTGCAACCTGCGTTGTCGAGAACGATGCATGGCGGGACGATGCTTCAGGCAGAAGAAGTGGCGGCGATGGTATCTGCTGATCGCGCTAGTAGACTGCTAATGGACTACGCCAACCGAAACTACCTCCACAGACGATGCAACCAATGAGGCGACGCGAGAAACCCCCGTGTTTCGTTGTAGGTGCGACAGCGCCGAAGGTGATCGGCGCCTTAACCTCGCAGCCAGACCAGACGTATCTTCGTCAGGAAATCTGCAGTGTTCAGTCCTGAAGGTGCAGCCAATATGGAACCGTATGGTTTGAGAGCTTGGTGTTTGCCACGAGTGCCGGGCCCTGATGCCTCGGTGCTGATCAGTGTTAATCAGGAGCCGCGCCTTGGACGGTAATGCTCGCCAATGGTGCTCATTCGCTGGCGTTCGCTGCGTTTGCCGATCGGTGTCGGCACGCGTAGAAGTCCCGGCGATGGATCATTCGAAGGACGGCTCGTGCCTGCCGGGAGTCTTTCGCTTCATCCGGTGGCCTTGTGCGAGCTTGAGCCTGCCGCAACGAGCTACGCGCTTTTCGACTTGCGATCAGCATGGTCGCTTGTCAGAGGCAGCGCGCAGAAAAGTTGCCTGTCAGCATTGCGAGACATTACTTGGGTTGGGTCGCCAACCACCGGTCACGACCATCCTGGGAAAAGCCATCGGCTCTGCGTAGGCGACGCGATGTGACGAATTACAAGAGATGCTAGCCGAGGGAGCGTGACGATTGATCAGGTCGACTGCGTCTACAAGGGGCGTCAATTCTTCGGTTCGCTCGGGAGACATGAAACGCTCGAAAACAGGAGCGAGGATCAAGAGTGACGACCCTCGTTTAATCTTGCTGTCCGACGGAATGGGGTAGACCCAGGCACTGGGGTCCTGGATCCTAACGGCGGATAAGACCAAATCGGTGGGCTTTATCCAGCAGATCTCGGACGGATGAAGGCTGGAATTTCTTGCCGCCACGTGCAGGTCGCTCTCCCATTTTCTCAAGCTCACTCGCAATACCGCGGAGCGACAAGCTCGGATCAGCGATTGTGATTGCCGCCACCTTCTTCATAAGATGATCTTCGGGAGCGCGGCGAGGTGAGCGCTCAAGGAGTTCCTTCTCTGCAAGCTGTTCGCGCACTAGACGACGAACTGCTCGACGAAGACGCTCTACTGTCCAATCTTGGCCGCGTCGATTGAGAACGTCGACGACGTTATCCCAGCTGTGCTTTGGGCGCAGTTGCCTGACGACTGGAAGCCAGGTTTCCGACGAGGCGTTGAGACCATCGATGTAAAGCTTCTCGCGTGCCTTTGACGCAGCTTCAATCGCTTCCGGTCGCCTTTCCCGAAGACCGGGATTGCCAGGAAATCGTCCTTGAGCTTTTGCTGCCTTGATACTTTCTCTTGCGCGCTCGGCGCTTTGCGCTTTTTCAAGATCTACGATTGCTCCAAGAACCTGGATGGAGAAGGCGCCCAGTGGCCCGGTTGTGTCGATGGGATCATCGAGAGATCGGAAGCCGATCTCTCGATCGTTAAGTTTCTCAAGAAGCACCAAGAGGTCGCTGGCCGAGCGCGCCACTCGATCCAGGCGGGTGACTAACAAAGCATCTCCAGCGTTCAGCTCTGCAAGTAGGCGGACCAAGACCGGCCTCGTTTGTGACAATCCGGATCCGTGCTCCTGATAGATGCGATCACAACCGGCCGCCCGGAGATCATCGACCTGTCGATCGTTAGCTTGATCACCGGCGGACGAGAGGCGGGCGTATCCTACGACACGGGTAGGGGTCTTACTGTCTGTTGGTTCTTGCACCGTGGTGAAGGTTCCTGTCTTGGCGTCAGACTAAGTGTACAGAAATAGAGTGTGGTAGAAACAGTTGTTTTGCAAGAGCCTATTATGCTGACGATAGCGGGTCACTCAGCGCGATTTCTACGTGAGAATGGACCGTTCCTCGGATTGAGCCGGCGTTGCCGTCTGGCGGCGCTTCATGGCGGAAAAATTGATCACTAAGAACCATCTCCACGCGGGTGGCTTGGAGCCAAACGCCAACCGCGCTGGGAGCGCCAATGAATGGCGGAAACATCTTTCATGGGAAGTAAACCGAATTCGACGAGACAGAGGCGTCCAGCGATCGACAATCGCTGCGGAAGAGGAAAACCTAGGATGATCGACGTGTCCGGTCTGTGGCCAGAGCTTCAATCATCACCACCAGCGACGCGAGCTGATCTTCCCTGAGCGCTCGAAGTGCCGCTTGTATGCGCTCTTGGAAAACCTCTTCTGATGTCTTGTTGAGGCTAACGTCGTCTAGACCAAGCAGACTATCAATTGAAGTACCCAGCGTTTCCGCAATACGCACTAGCGTGCTCAGGTCGGGTTCTCGCGAACCGCTCACATAATTCCCGTATCGCCTTTCGCTGAGGCCAGCACGCCTGGCGACTTCAGCGTTGGAGAAACCGAGTTGTTCAGCTCGTTTACGAAGATTCGTTGCAAAGTCAGCCATACCACAATTTGTTCATGACAGGCAGCACGGGTCCATGTACAATTCGTGCTGTAGATTAAGAACAATATGTGGTTTTCAAATGGAACTGCGCCAACTCTCTCTTTTCCGCGCCGTCGCCGAAGAGCTTCACTTTGGTCGGGCTGCGATCAAGATGAACATCGCCCAGCCGGCGCTCAGCAATCATGTCATGGCGCTGGAGAGGGAGCTTGGCTGTCCGTTGTTCATCCGGTCGACACGACGGGTTGAGCTGACGAGGGCAGGGGAGACCTTCTACGATCGTGCTGTCCGCATCCTCAGCGAGATGGAGCTGACGACCGAGCTGACGCGGGCCGCGGGTGGCAGTCGCATCCGCCAGATCAAGATCGGTACCGTCTATCCAGCCACCATGGGGATGCTGCCCCTGTTCCTCGGCAAGATCGCTCGCAAGTTTCCCGATGTCCGCATCCATATCGCCTCAGGCAACACCGGAGACATCATCCGCGGACTGGAGACCGGGCAGCTCAACCTCGGCTTCATCAGGCCGGTCGAAAACATCGGATCGCTGCGCTTCTTCTCCGTTGCCCATGAACGCTATCTGCTGGCGGTTGCGGAGAACAATCCGCTGGCTTCGCTCAACGAGATCTCCATCGAAGACCTACGCGATCAGAAGATCATTGCCTTCAACCGTCAGAACCTCTCTTTCACCGAACGCTACTTCAATGAGAAGTTCGAGGAATACGACCTGACGAAGAACATCGCCTATAGCTGTGATGACACCTATTCGCTGGTCTCTCTCGTCTCTGCCGGCCTCGGCATCGGCTTTGCACCGGAGTGGACGACCGACCTCCCGAACCGCAGCTTCGTGCTCAAGAAGGTGAGGGGGATCGACTTCAAGATCGGGCTTGGCATTGCCTGGTCGAAGGAGGATCCCACGGCGTCGCGAGACGATATCGTCGCGATCGCGAAGTCGATGGTGCGGCGCGGGTGATGTTAGGTCGAGGGGTCGTGGAGAATGCCCAAAGGGTTGACCTCAGGTGCCTGAATGGCGATTCTGGAACTCGAGAATCAATGCTTTGTAGCGGCTTCGCTAAGCGGCCTTGAGGGATTCGGTGGTCAACTTATCCCATCGATAACCGATCATTATCGATGGTTAGCGCACCACCTGGCAATCATCCCATGTGAGGAACTGTAATTATCCGATAGCGTTCGTTTAGCAAATCATTTACCATGATTTCAATGGCTTACGATTTCGCGAAAATCAGCATTTCAAACTTGATAAGGCCCGCTTTTGACGCGGCTGTCGCCATGACCCGTCTGGACGAGCGCATGGCCCGTTCGCCGGTCGGGCAGGGTTGGATCGAACGACAAAACTTCGCCGATGCCTGTGCCTCGCTATGGATCGACGGCGAGCTCGTCCATCTCGAAGACCTCGTGCTCCACGACGCTACCCGTGACATCCGCACGCCGACCCACGAACTCACCGTCGCCCGCGACGTTCTACGAACTCGCCGGCGCATCGCCGCCCAGTCACCGGACTGGGCCTTGTCCGCAGAGGGTATCCGAACCTTGCGACAGACCCAGGCATGGCCTGGACCATCAGGCGGTTCTGAAAACACGGCGGACCACAGCAGCGTCGAACCTGCGAAAATGGTCGAGCGGGAAGGGGAGGGGGATGATGGTGACGACGTGAAAGATCTCCCCAGCGTCGACTATGCCGCCATCGATGCGGTGCTGGCACGGTCGGACGCGGCAATCGAGAGCGCCAGACGGCCCGGCCGTGCCGGCGCTAGCGCCGCGGCCGAAAAAGACCCGCTCGTTTATGACCTCGATTGGGACGAGGACGCGCGGCTCGACGAATGGCGCGGCGTCCTGCGCCAGGTCGAACATCTGCCGGTGGTGTTTCGGGCGATCGTTGCCCTCGATGCCTGGAACGAGCTTTCCGTCCTCCAGCACGCGCCCTGGCTCGGCCGGCTGTTTTGCGCCGCGATCCTGCGCCAGGCCGGCGTCACGTCAGGCGCGCATCTCGCCGCCATCAATCTCGGCCTCAAAACCATTCCCGTCGATCGGCGCCGCCATCGCGACCGGGAAACTCGAATGCTCGCCATCGCGCGAGGTCTTTTGGCGGCGGCCGAGATCGGCATGAAAGAGCATGACCGGCTGACGCTCGCGAAAACGATGATGGAGCGGAAGCTGGACGGGCGCCGGACGTCTTCAAAGCTGCCGGAGCTGGTCGAGCTGGTGATGGCGAAGCCGCTCGTGTCGGTCGGGATGGTCGCAAAAACCCTCGAGGTGACGCCGCAGGCGGCGCGGCGGATCGTTTTGGAACTCGGGTTGCGCGAGATGACGGGGAGGGGGAGGTTTCGGGCGTGGGGGGTAGTTTAACCTCTATGAATGGAGGACTCAGCCCGATGCTGAATTTGGACGAGTTAGGAAAAACAGCCGCCGGTCACCGCTTGCTTCGCGTGTAAATTGGTGGCTTCTTCACCTAAACGGGGTTTGAGGACCGATGTTATTTCCGGATCAGCTTGAAGAACTTGGAAGAAATCCGCCCGGCGAAGCCGTCGCCCGAGCTCTGGCAGAGCTAATAGAGATAGACGAACATCTACTCCGCATCGACGCCAATGAGCGCTCCATTACGTTCCGCTTCGCTCTCTATCTCCAAGCGCATCTGCCCGATTGGACGATAGACTGTGAATATAATCGTGACGGGGTAGAACCCAAGAAGCTTGGGCATCTCGGACTCTATCCTGACAGCGAGGACGATGATGCCAAGACAGTGTTTCCCGACGTTATCGTCCACCGTCGGGGTAGTCGAGAGAACTACTTGGTGATCGAATTTAAGAAGTCCACCAGTCGCGTTGACCGAGAGATCGATCTCGCTAAGCTGCAAGGTTACAAGGAGCAGCTTGGCTATCAGTTTGCACTGTTCGTTGAAGTTGGGACATACGAGCAAGCTGTTGTTACTCAACTTCGATGGATATAATCCCTAGTGCGACGTAGCCGTTCGATTCAGGCTTGGGGATTCCCCTTTCCCCATACTTGTAAACTCGCGCCCAGCGTGCTGAATCTCTAAAAACACGTTGAGGGATTGCCCTGGCTGAACTGCGCCCCATCTCTGACAATTACGAACGCGTGAACCTCCACGTCGTGCTTGTCCATGGCCTTTCCGGGCATCCGAACACAACTTGGCAAAATTCGGATCCCATGGAACCAATGTGGCCCAAATGGCTTGAGGGCGACATTCCAGCGGTCGGTCTATGGCTTGTGGGCTACCCCGCAGCAAAGACCAACTGGGGTGGCCATAGTATGCCTCTCGCCGACCGCGCGGGAAACATTCTGGCATTGTTGTTGGCAGAACCGCGGCTGGCTCAGGGAAATATTGCGTTCGTGACTCATAGCCTCGGCGGGCTGGTCGTTGAGCAGACCCTCCGAACGGCCGAACGGGACGCCGAAACCGACCGTCGGGCGCATAGCTTTCTTTCCCGTGTCAAGAAGGTCGCCTTTCTCGGTACTCCCCACCGAGGCGCGCTTCTGGCGAGCGTTCTCGCAAAAATAGGGTCGATCGTCCGTGCATCGGCATCCACTCGAGATCTCATCACGAACAATCCTCAGCTCCGGGACCTGAACCTGTGGTATCGCACCTTCAGTGCCAACAACGGCGTTGAAAACCTGCAGCTCGCCGAAGGTCGTCCTGAGACGATCATGGGGATCAGGCTTCCTGATTTGATAGGTACAATTGTTCAGCCGAATAGCTCGGATGCCGGTTTACCCGAACTTCCCATTTTCGTTGACGAAAGCCATCGGACGATTTGTAGCCCGGCAAGTCGCGGCAGCGAGGTGTACATCCACGTCCGCGACTTCTTGCGAAGACCGCCTGCGCCCGCGCGCGGCAGATCGCGGCTAGTTGAAGCGGTCGAGACCAACACGAGGACGCTCCAGGAGCTGATTTCGAGTGATAGGGAGAAGATCGAAAAGCTGGGTAATGTCGAGCGATCCATTGAGAACCTGTCCTGGCAGCGCCTTAACCCGGCACTGGTCGACAGTGAAGTCGAGCGCCGGCTGCAGATACTCAGGAAAACGCGAATGTTCGGCGGCGCGGACCCGATAGCCGGGGCGCGCAAACTTGCGGCTGACTTGCGCACCGGAAATCTTTCGGCATGTAGTGCTCCCGTCAAATCAACAGCTTTGGCCTGGTGCGCAAGACTTCTCGCGCTCACCAACCCCGAGGAGGCAGACGGCCTCCTCTTGTCGATTGACGTGCCCGATTCGGAACTTGTCGGTATCGCGCGCGGCCTGGTGACCGCGGCCCAAGGCAAACTGGATGACGCACTTGCCAGTCTGACATCGATGAATACGGAAAAGGCCATTGGCTCAGCCTTCATCCTGGTTCTTCGTGACAAGGGATGGCCAGGTGCGGAGAAGTGGCTTCATGCGTCTGGCCTCGAGGTCTCGAAGCTCGATAGCGACGCCAGGTTTTACTATATCAAGTCGGCACTGGAAGGCGAGGACTGGGAGACGGCTTACGAGGAGAGCCAGAAGCTGTCGGAGCCGGATCTGAAGCGAACCCCCGCATTGCTGTCCGTCCGCGCCGATGCCACCCTGATGCTGGCCGTTCCGGAGGAACTCAGGCTTTTTCTCCTTCAGTTCATGCCGTTCGACCTCTCCACCTACCCACTTCGTGGCGATCCAGCGTCATTCGATTTGCGGCGACGTGCCGTCCAGTATTATGAACAATTGAGAGATGGGATGCGGGAGCTGGGCCTGTCCGCTGTCGCTGCGAACGCCGACGACAAGGCGCTCTGGCTTCGATTGATGGATCCCGAAACCAGAAATGAAGCACGCGACGATCTGCGCAAAAGCCTTCAAGATCCTTCTGTTCTCCTTCGGCGCCTGAACTTCGCCCTCCGCTTTGGTATCGCGGTCGATCTCGACCAAGTTGAGCAGGAAGTTGACCGACAGACGGCGCTGTCCGGGGGCAGCTCTGGGGAGGCCGCGTTCGCTCGTTATGTGCTAGCACATGCCAAATCCACTGCCGCGGAAGCGGCCGCATATCTCAATCGGCATCGATCCCAGCTTCTTCGACATCTCGAGTGGAGGGCTGTCTACTTCTTCGAGATTGAGGCACTCGCAAGAGCCGGAGAGCGCGCAACCGCCGAGGAACGGTTTGCCGAGGCAACTAGCCGCGGTTTGACTGAGCAGGAAACCGCCCAACTGCGGAGGTTGCTTGAAGCGCCTGCTAACGACGATCCTATCAACCATCTGATGAGCACCTTTAAGGCTTCAGGGCTGCTTTCCGATCTCAGAACACTGGTGGTCGAGCTCGACCAAGCGGAGGACTGGGAGAAAATCGCCGAATATGGCAAGCTGCTCCTCGATAGAACAGACGACCTCACCGATGCGCAGCGTTACGCCGGCGCTCTTTATAACCTGGAACGCCAAGAAGAAGTCCTCAAGGTCTTCGATCGCTACCCAGCTCTTCTAGCCACCAGCCCAAAGCTGAAGCTTCTACACGCTCGCGTGCTTGTGGAGCTTGGATATCTTGACGAAGCGCGAACGGCAGTCAGCGCCCTCAGATCCCATAGTGACTCGGAAGTGGCACGCAATCTGTCGGTGACGATTGCCGTCGTCTCGGGTGACTGGGAGGCCCTACAAGGGTTTGTCGAAACGGAGTGGACAGAGCGAGATCATCGAACCGCTCTCGAACTCCTGAGAACGGGTCAACTCGCGCAACAGGTCGGAGCCGCGCGAGCGAAGGAATTCGTGCGGGAAGCAGCAATGCGCAGCCCGGACGACGCGCAGGTTTTGATGGGCGCATACCATATCGCAACTTCTTCTGGCTGGGAAAACACCGACGAGGTTCACGGATGGTTTCAGAGGGCCGCGCAACTTTCGGAAGGAATGGCTGACCCTCCCGTCCTGAAAATGTCGATAGAAGATCTTATCGACGAACAGCCGGAATGGGGCAAGCGAACTTCGGACACATGGGATAATCTTGTTGCAGGCAAGATACCTCTATTCGCTGCGGCTCGCCTGTTGGGGCGCTCGTTGCTTAGCCTTCATCTTCTCCCTGCTGTCGCCAACCTTGTCGAAAGGGATCCCAGAAAGAGGTCGAGCATTTACAGCTTCAGTGGAGCGCGGCGGCCGACGCGGTTTCCACTCCGCGTCGTGGCCATGGATATCACGGCCCTTCTGACAGCCGCATTTCTTGACGCTGTCAACGAGGTCCTGTCTTCGGTCGAGACCGTCTTTATACCGCATAACACGCTGTCTCTTCTTTTCGAGGAGAAGTCCAAAATCCTGTTTCACCAGCCAAGCCGTGTGGCGGAGGCGCGAAAGCTTCGTCGATTGATTTCAGACGGAAACCTTCGTGTCTTCGAAAGCACGACTCCTCCTCCCGAATCCCTCGCGCGCGAGGTCGGAGATAGCCTCGCTGAGCTGCTTGTAGAAGCTGCATCGCCTCATCACGACGATGGGCGCCAAAGGCTGGTGGTGCGAGGCGGTCCGATCTACAGGGTCAGCACGTTCATGAAAGAAGAGGCTGATCTGCGAGATTACACCGAGCAGTTATGCAGCTGTCTCGACATCGTGGAAAAGCTAGCGCAGAAGGGCCTACTTCGAGTCCAAGAGGTTGAACGTGCTCGCGCCGCCCTCAGCCTGCGTGAGGTGCCATGGGAGCCACCGCGCCAGATCCCTGATGGCGCTGTTGTCTATCTTGATGACTTAACGGTCGCCCATCTTCAGTTTCTTGGATTGTTGAACCAGCTCCATAAGGCGGATCTTGTTCCTATGGTCCACTCCAGTGAGGTTGACGAAATTGATGCCCTCATTGGTCATGACGCCCTTGGCGACGAGCTCCTTGCAGTGGTCGAAAAGCTCAGATCGTCAATCCGGGAGGCTTTGGATTCAGGGAAAATCAAACTCGGAAAAGCGGTCCGGGTGGACGAAGAAGGTCCACGAGCCGCCATGGCCCACCCAACGGTCGGGGTCCTGCGTTTCGCAGGGCAGGTTGATGCAGCCGTCGTTGACGACCGTTTTATCAATCAGCATGCATGGCATAATGATGATGGGAGCCAAAAGCTAGCTATCGCCACAACGCTGGATATTCTCAATCACGCGTGCGATCAGGGAAACATTTCGCCCGAACGACTGAGCGAAGCACTTACCAAACTTCGCCAAGCCGCATTCCTGTTCATGCCGATCACCGCGGAAGAGTTGAGTTCGTTGCTCCGCGTCACCGAAATCATCGATGGAAAGGTCATCGAACGCGCTGAGCTAAGAGCGTTGCGGGAAAGCATATTGCTCGTGCGAATGAGAGACGTCTTGCAGGTTCCTGGAGAGTTGGCCTGGCTCGAGGACCTGCATGCTGCCTTGGTACGTACCCTTAGCCTGTTATGGCAGGATCCGCTGGACGAATTGGCGGCAAAGGCGCGCTCGGACTGGCTCTTGAACGTGCTCGATGTGAAGGGGTGGTCCCATCGCCTCGGCGAATCCAGCACCGAAACCGTCGATCGTTACCGAAGGTGGATCGCCAGCCTCATGCTTCTGTCAGCCTCACGTTCGGAAGAGATCAAAACCGCGTACTGGAATTGGCTTCAGAAGGGACTTCTGGACACGATCCAGCGCGAAGACCCGGAGACATTTGCCTTTTTGGTCAAGCATGCCAAAGAGGTGGTCTCCCAATTGACCTCTGATCTGGAAACAAAAATTGGAGCTATCTCGTGAACGACATCCGGCGAGACCTGATGGCTGAGATTGCTCTCAGTAACATTCCTCCGAGCATCGTTCGTGAATTGTTGGACGATGCGGCATTCGTCAATGAGTGGCAGATCCCGATCACAACCAAAATTGCAATCGGCAACAACGGTCCGACTTTCGAGAGGGACCAGTTGCTCAGTGGGCTCCGAAAAAGCGTAGACGGCCCCGAAGTCGCACAAAAAGTCGTCGATACGAACGGAGAGCCATGGTCGGTTGTCGCAAATTCCGTGGATGGTGAGGTCAGATTCTTTTTGAGCGGTGCGACCTCGAGGTATCGCTTGAAGTCTTATGCGGCCTTAGCCGCTGATCCTGAGGTCCGACTAAAATGGTTCGGCGCCACCTGCGCCGAAATGAACATCCACGGTGAGCTAGCAGAACTTTGGAATTACAGGCTTGCCCGGCCAGATGCCCTTGGTGACGACGAATTCGCCAAGCTCGTTGGCGAACTCGCGCTGATACCCGCAGGGGTGTATCAGGGCTTGAACGCTAGCCTTATGGAGGGGACCGCGGACCTCTCCAATCTCACCCCGTCCGATTCCCGGTACTACGAATTCTTGATTGGCAAGATCAACGAGCACACTACCCTCGATGAATATATCGATGAAGCCTCCCGGATGATCGGCAGATGGCAAGCCTGGAAGCCGGAACAGGGCTTCCGGTTCGCGCTCTCATTGTGCTCGCTTGGGTCATTTTCCAAAGCAGTTCAGTTGCCCGATGTCGGAGAAGAGATGCTCGCCGAGATCTTTTCCAGGATTGCGTCAGACGATGATCCACTCTCGAAGGTCGCGGCAGTCGAAATTGCGCTCGCGCACTGCGATACGCAGCCCGTACTGGCATCCTTTATCGAGGCGGTGGTCGGGGACTTCATCGCCGACGATCCGCACAGGGACGAAAGCGAGTTTGCGCTTCTGTCATGGATGACGGTGCTCACCGCATCCGAGCTTTCCAGGAAGAAAGTCTTTCCTCGAAGCCAACCCTATTATCGCAAGCAAGCGTCTCTCGCTCAGGCCTCTGTCATCTTACGGGCTTTCAGCGGCACACCTGTCGATCGCACCGCGGTCGTCCGGTGGGCGGACGGGCTTGGATGGTCCCACGATTTCTACCTTCAAGGTCTCGTCGATTTGCGGCTCGAACCGCGTTGGCTGCCTGACTTCATAAGTGCAGAGCAGATCCGGGCAGATTTTATCGGTCGGATCAGGAATGCCGTAGCAGCAAACGACGATAGAATTACATGCGACCGTCTTCGCACGCTCCTTGTTGGACCTGATTCACCGCTCGCAAAGGCGGTGGACTGGCCCTTCGCGAGCCTTCCCAGTCCTTTGGAGGGCTCGACAACGCCGCTAGGGAGAGTGCCAGAACATATTCTGGATCAAGTCCGCGCCTCTCTCGAAGCGGAAACCCTAAGCGCGAACTCATTCGCAGGTCTCGTGAATGTGTCTCTCGTAGACGTCCTACCGTCGGAACTTTCCGCGCTAGCTGCAGCGGCCCTGAGGCGTGTGAAGTTCTCGATAGAAAACCTGGACGACGACGCGCGCGTCTTCAGTCTTATAAGCGGGCTGGCAATTGTTGCTGCAGTCAGTCGAAGTGGTGAACTTGCCGATACGCTTCGTATCCTGACTCGCATATTGCGCCGACGGAAACGCTTTAAACCGAGCGCGAATGATGAAGTTCGGGTGGCGATGATTGCGGCAGCATCTCGCTCCGACCTGGCCCAGTGGTCATCCTTTTGTGGTGAGTGGCTGACCGAGGTCGCATTCGAAATTAGCGACAAGGTGGAAGCCTCGAAGCTGCTTTTTGTCTTGCGTCAGATCCAAGACCTCGAGGCATCACTCATAAGCCCACTAGCTAAAGCAAACGCCGCCCTCGAGGCTTACTCGTCATAAAATTTGCGATCGTGGGAGGAGAGATATGCCGACAAGCGGACCAAGTATCACTGATATCAAGCTTCTATTTGCAAGATCCGGTAATCGTTGCGCATTTCCGAAGTGCAAAGCTCCGATGGCCCTCGGCGATACGCTGATCGGTGAGGTTTGTCACATCAAAGGCGCTCGTCCGGGCAGCGCTCGTCACGATCCTGCTCAGTCGCCGACGGATCGTCACCTCCGCGAAAATCTGATTTTGATGTGTCCAACTCATCATAGGGTGATTGACGACGACGAGTCCTCCTACACGGTCGAGCGCCTTCACCAAATCAAGTATGACCATGAAGGAGGCGCGTCGCCCGTATCTGACGATGAGGTTGCCCGCATCGCGATTTCGCTTCAGCAGAACGTTTCGACCGTAGGGCAGACAGGCGGCCTCTCCGCCCATACCGTTAATGCCGCAAGCATCACGGTGCAAGCTTCGGGGGTAAGCAGCACCCCGCTTAACGAGCGCCAAATTCAGGCCGTCGAGAACCTGTGGCAGATTCTCCGAAATTTCTCGACCGAGTTCGGCATGGTTCTCTTCGTCGATTCGATCCTCTTGCCGCAGGAGATGGATGCATACTTCAGCGGCGCAGACGAGATGCCCGTAATGGATTGCGTGCTCGAGTTCCGGGATTTGCAAGCGGCGATCGCAAAGTTGGCGAAAGCCGGTGGTGACGAGGCTTCAAAGGAGCGACCATTCGTCAGCCAGCGACTATGGTCCATATATTTCGTGATCCACGCGATCTATGGACGAGCATCATTGATGCTGACAAATTCCTATAAGGAAGAGCGATACAAAGATTGGCGCAGCGATAGCGGATGTGATCAGTTGCTTCGCGCGGTTCTTCCCGCCCCTGTCGTAGATCACCTCAAAGGACTGCAGGGCAACGGCCTTCGTACCGCGATCGATTATTTGGAGGATCAATTCCTCGTCGAGGCGGGCATGCGGAAGGCCTCGTCAGGCTAAGGGCGATATCCGCCCCTGTGCTTTTGCTTTGGGAACGCGAAGAACGATGGGGCCATTCAGCGGGACCGCCTCAAGCACCGGCGCGCAGGCGGGTTTTCAAAATCAATGCGTAGGGGTAGGGGAGACTACTACCCTACGGTGGGGGATCTATCTGGCCCAGGTGGGGATGAAAACATCACCACTAAGCATCGTCAGTCAATCAGCCCTAAAGGCGAGGTAGACGAATCACGGGTAGGCGGGTGCGGTAGAATTCTATCCCACCTTGCTCCGGCCGCCCTATTGAAGCGCGCGGGTTCTTCCATCACATTCTCGCTACGTTCAACGTTTGCGAGACTTCCAATGACCACTCAAGACAATACCGTCGTCGCCTTTCCGACGAAGTCTGACGAACCAGCGCCCAGTAGCTTCGACAAGATCTGGGGCAAGAAGATCAAGAGTCATGGCTATGCCGCCATCCCGACGATCCTCATCCGCTCCCAGCATCGACTCGGCATCAACAGCACGCAGTTCTGTCTGCTGATGCATCTGCTCGACCTCTTTTGGTCGCCGGACCGTCCCCCCTTCCCCACTAAGCAGCAGCTGGCCGACCGGATCGGCATCAAGCAGTCCAGTATCAAGCCCAACATGAAAGCGCTGGAGAAGGCCGGTCTCATCCAAAGAGTGCAGCATAAAACCTCATCGGGCGACTGGGGCGCCAATACCTACCACCTCGATGGCCTGATCCAGCGTATCAAGGACCTTGAGCCTGAATTCGCCCAAGAGAGGGCCAAGCGGCAGGCAGAGAGGAAGCGTGTGGAGACCCCCAAGGGCAAGAGGCTCAAGGAGCAGTAGGGTAGGCCCAGAAACAAATTACCCCGGCCGCATGCCTAGGGCAGAGACGGTACCGGGGTTTACGAAGCAAGATATATACAGGGGTGGGGGATAAATCAATCCCTGGGACCTATGATGAGCACCATGAGCATGGACGAGACCATACCCTACCCCGGCATAGAGGACATCCTGTCGGCAGACAGGTTCGGCACCTATCTAGGATGGGCAGGCGGAGACCGCAACAGGGCTGTCTCCCTCTATACCCTCAATGCCCTGTTAAGCGAGAGCCTTCAGCTCCCCCTCCACATGCTGGAGGTGGCATTGCGCAATCGTATCCACCAGGTCATGGCCGAGGCGCATGGCGATACCTGGTTCGACATGCCCAAGCACCAGCTCAACGCCATCCAGCCCGACATGCTCGCCAGAGCCCGCCAAGATCTTGCCGAGAAGGGCAAGGACGACACTCCTGCCCGGATCGTTGCAGCGCTCACCTTCGGCTTTTGGACAGCCATGCTTGGTAAGGAATACGAGAACCTGTGGCAGCAGACCCTGAAGGACATCGCCAGGCGCGAGGATGGCAAAGGTCTTCGTCGCAAGGACTTCACCAGGCCGCTTGGTCCGATCCGGACCTTGCGCAACCGCCTCGCCCATCATGAGACGGTCCTCTATTGGGATCTGCCGAAGCACTACGGCAATATCCTGCAGATGATAAGCTGGCTGTCGCCGGTCGCGGCCGACTGGTGCCGGGCGTATTGTAGGTTTCAGAGCCTCTATCCCGTCGAGGGCGTCAATTTGATTTCCTAACGAGGATCTGCTGGCGTCCATCGATCTTATAGATGCGCTGGCATTGTCCTTCCAGACTACGGAGCGAGGAGTGCATTTTGTCCGAAATATTGCCTAAGCGGCGTTGCATTTATTGCTTCCGAGAAAAACCGATTGAGGAGTTCTCCTTGGAGCACATTTGGCCCGATGCGCTGGGCGGAGCGCTCTGTGGTGACTTTTTCAAGACAAGAGAGGTTTGCGAAAAGTGCAATAACGTATGCGGTCTCTTCGTCGACGGCGCGTTCATCAAGAGCTGGTTCGTGCAAATGGAGATCGCAAACCAAAGCTACCGATTCTTGAATCCATCCAAGCCGACCGCGGTGCCTTTGCACTATCTTGGTGTCGAGCCCAGTTTACCAACAGAGGAAGGGGAGATCTGCGAACGATGGCAGGGCCCTGCTGGCGAACGCATCTACCATTTTCACCTGGCTGACGAAGAACGCTGGGATACGTTCGCCGGGGAGACACGATCCGCCGAAAGAAAAAGGATCCTGGACGGGCTTATCTGGCCTTTACGTCCTCCAACGAATATTGGTCTCTGACCGCGGCCCTCAGCTTCAAGCAACAATTCGCGATGGCCAAAAGATGTGTACTTACCGAGGTCGCGATTGACGACCCAAAGTTCGCGCCGATTTTGCCGGTTCTGTTTCCTCAGGGAGATCCAGCGGATCCACAGCAGGCGCGAGACAAACGTGTCCTGGCGCACGCTCTCTCAAATAATAGCGTTCACACCCGGATACCTGTTCAGGCTGATTTCGATGGCCGATTCCTATGCAAGCTTGCGCTTGGCATTGGACATAGGATCTTCGGCAAACGTCATGGCGAGAGCGGCTATGGTACTGAGCTGCGCAGAGGTCTTTGGGCCAGGCATAGTCGCGAAAGGCGGGAGCTCCGGATTCGTGGAACGGGTATGCTCGGGGACGGGCAGGCCACGGTTGCTCAAGAGTTACGGGAATTCCTGACATGGCCTGGCGCTTGGACGATCTGCATTTGGAACCACGGCGATCGGCTTGCCGCGCACATTCATAGTCCTGGCGGCACCAAGCTCTCGATCGTGATCGCAGAGGAGCTATCCAGCTACCCTGTGATCGATGCCGCAGTCTATAGGGACGGGCAGATCTACATTATCTCACTGCCAGGAGAATCCTTCGTCGGTCCTTTGGCCTTGCCCGAAGTCGTCGCACACAAACTTGGAAACAGAGTTGTTCCCATCCTCCGCGAGATAGAAATGTCCAGGGACAATATGAGCCTGCTTCCACCGAAGAAGCCATCGCCCCCCGCCGACTGAGTCAGAGCGCACCGCAGCACTCACTAGGAATGCAAAGCCGGTCGGAAGAACGGATGGCTCGGTTCGGACCGCTCAAGAGCAAAAAAGGGACATGTGTGCACCGCCTTCCATTTGCCTTCGTCTCGCATTCAACGTGCTTCCAAGTGTCGAATGGACCAGTAAGAACTTGGGAGTCAAGGGAATCCACGCGGTCCTCACAGCGCTGGTGGTCCGAGCCGCCGCGGACCCGAAGTACCGATGTGACACGGCGCTGGTTGATGACGCAACCGACACCATCACACGCCAACCCGCTCTTGCTCTCAATGATTAAATCGTTGCCCTATTCAGTGAAGGCCTTCGTCTGGCTCTGGATCGTCTGGACAGGGACCATCAGGACGAGTCCTGACGATATCTGTTTACCAGATAAAGGAGCAGCTCGAATCGATGTCGCCGCGAAAAATCCATCAGCTGGCGGGAAAACTGCCGCGTGGGCCGACAAATATTCCGATACAGATGCAGGGAGGAGGCGCCACGATTTGCAACAAATCTAACTCACCGGGCGATGTCATCTAAGAAAATGCAGGCAGAAGCATCGCCGTATTAATGCGTGGTCAGCCAAGATAGCGTCAAGGCCGGACGTAGAAGCAGTGCCCGATGAGTCTTGGTCCCATCCGTCCATGTCTGAATCGGACTGGAGAGGTGGGGCGAACGAGTAATTTGCGCTAGCCGAAATGATCAATACGTGTGACGCGGAGTTCCGAGAACTTCTAAGGAATTTCAAGCGTATCGAACTTGGTACAATCAGACCACTGGTTCAAATCCCTTCACATCAACAGATCTTATTTCGCACAATGTGGTCTGCAGTTTCAAAGAAAGATCGGGGCGAAGTGCGGACGATGCCTGCTTTGCCTCCATATCGGACAGCCAAGCGCTTTTTGGAAGCCATGAAAGCGGAGGACAATATCGCTTTCGATTTGAGGAGGCAGGCACCGCGCTAGGCCGTCATCAGCGACATTCTTCTCATCCGCGCGCAGCGCAACGGCGACCGCTTGATCGGTATTGTTGCCGGGGTTGACGCGGGACTTGCGTCAGATTGCCGATCATCTTTGGCGAACTGATCGCACTTAACCATCAGAATATAACCTTTGATTTAGCCGCGTCAGGCGCTACTGGCGCTCGGAGGCTGTTCATCCTTGCGCAAGATCCGTCTCGCGGCCTTGTTATGTTCTGGCGCGTTCCAAACTACGCCTTTGTCCGAAGGCGCTGTTAAAAGGACCGTAGAGCAAGGCAGACCGGCTGCATCAAATTTGCGTGCGATGAATTCACTTTCGCCGCGGTCATGGCTCGACATGATCAGCTGATAGCCGTTCAATTCCACCATATTACGCATGACGTCGACAAAGGCGGCTGTGTGAATGATATCATTATGCTGCAGTGGATCGTCGAGCAGCAGGGCGCGCCAGCGGGACCAGGGATAGGCGGTACTCGCCGCGCACAGGATGCTGAAACCATTCGCGGCAAGCTGACCCTCGCTCAAAACGATCTGAGGCGGCAAATCCTTCTTCGTCTCGATCGCATTGGCGACCTTCTCGCGGTAGCGCAGCGCCATGCCGAAACTGGTAGCATCGACCCTCGTGTCAGCCTTGAACTGGATGCTTTCACCAGGCGTGCTCAGCATCGCCTCGTTAAAATCGTCGATCACCGTATTGAGCGGGTCGAGCACGCGCGCCGAGAAATCGTCAGCCTGCTTCTGAAGGTCTTCCGAGTAGCGATTTACTGCACTGCGTGCCGTGGTGGTGAGTTTGACCGCCGCACGCGCAGCCTCGAGCTTGGTCTTTAGCGCAGCCAGATAGGCCGCCGGATCCCGAATACCGTCGTCCCCTCCGGTCGCCCGCATCGAAGCGGCGATCTCGTCTATTTCGCTCTGGAGAAGCGCGTCCTCATTTTCGCGGCCAAGGACAAGTTGGCGTTCGGCCAGTGACCGCAGACTCGCCAGCACGGCCTCGATGGTGGAGAGCCCGCGGTCATATTCAGCCTGGCTCGGAATGTCGTTAAGACCAACACGCGTCCAGCGCTGCTGCATCTGCTGCGCCGCCTGTTCCGAGGTTGTGCGGGCCGCCTCGGCCGCGGCAAGGTCACGCTGCGCGAGGTCGAGCGCCGCCTGCTCGCGCTGGACGTCCGCAGACGCGCTGGTCGCCGCCTCATTCAACTGTGCTAGACGAGTCCGCGCGTCTTCGCCGCGCTCCCGCTCAGCCGTCAATCTCGCTTCAATGTCACCGATCGTAGCGTTCGATAGATTGCGTGCGGCGATGCGATCGGCGCAGGCTCGATCCTCTGCCTGATACTGTTCCACCCGTGCGCCAAGCTGATTGTCACGCGCGATCAGTTCGTCGAGATCAGCCGCTACGCTCGATCGCTGTTCGGTTGCCGCCGCCGCGTTTGCCGACAGTGGTTCCAACGCTGCCTCTGCCGCTGCAAGTGCAGCATCCGCATCGCGTGCCCGGGTTGCCGCAAGTGCGGCAAGGTCGTTCTCCGGAGCGGTAGCGAGGGTTTGGGCAATGCTGACACGGGCATTTGTCACCGCATCAGCGGCTGCCCTGGCGACCCGTTCGAGCCCGTCGACCGCCGCCACGACCCCGCGAAGGCGACGTATTTCATCGCTGAGCGCGGGTCGGGTGCTCCGCAAGGCCTCCAACGCGTCATCGGCTTGCGCGAGGCGATGGTCGCTTCCCGACGCCGCAGCATCGGCAAGCGCCTTGAGCGCGCCCGGCTCAAACGGTGTTTGACACACCGGGCAGTTGGTTTCGTCCTCATGGATATGGCTGGCAAGCTGCGACAAGGCCGCACTGACCGCTGACGCATGGCGATCGGCCTCGGCGCGTTCTCGTTCGGCATCTGAAATCTTGCTGTCTAGATCGGCTAGCTGCGTCTCAAGCGGGACAAGTTCGGAAGCGGCGCGTACGGCGGCCTCGCGTCCCTGCGCCAGTGCCGACTCGGCAGCCCCGGACTCGCGTTCGAGTTCTTGGCAATCCGCCATCGCCTCGTTTAGCGCACGCGCCGATGCGGCGAGACTCCGCAGGCTCGCGACTTCAGCACTCGCCTTGCGATGTTGGCTTATCTTCGCGTCGGCGTCCACGATCGTCATGCGGTGCGCCGCGATCGCCTCAGTCAGCGACGTCCGATCATGCTGCTCAGTCAAGATCAGCTCGGCCAGCTGGGCACGACGGGCAAGATCAGTACGCGCGGCATCAAGTACGGCGATGTTCTGGTTGATCGTGGCGATTGCTGCGGTCTGCGCGGTCACTGCGGCGCCGGCCGATCCGACCAGCGGTGACGCCAGATCGAGCCGCGCCCGCGCATCGCTAATCTCGCTGCGCAGCCGCACGAGACTTGGATGATCGAGCCGACCTTCGGCCTGGCTAATTAGATACTGCATTGGAAGCGCCGAGAGTCCCTCCAGCGTTGCCTTTCGTTCGCCGGTCACCCGCAAGGCTTCGCCGATTCGATCGCCGAGCGCCGCGAGGCGCTGTCCGAGGCCCTCGCTCGTGACGGAAAGCGGCTGGCTCGATGCGAGCTGCTGAAGGTCATTCTCAAGCTGGTCGATCCGCGCAGCAACTTCGTCGGCAGTCAGCACGCCGGTGGCGCGGGCGGCAGCGCGAAGCCGCTCAAGGCGGCCCATCCATCCTTGCCAGTCCGCGATCTCCCGATCGAGCGCGGCGACGACGCCCTGTTCAGCGTCGAGCCGGCGCGTGAATGCAGCGATGGTCGCCCGCCCGCGCAGGCCCGCGCGGACACGCTCGAGCCGATCGATGCCGCTCGGCCCCTTGAGCGCTTGCCACTGATCCTGCGGGTCGCGGCTGGTGAACCGTTGCTGCGCTGCCTGGCCGAGGAAATGAGTGAGGGCGAGATATGTCCCAAGATCGTTAATCGTGCGGCGGTCTGGCCGCGCAAGTTGCGCGACGATGTCCGCCATCGCCGTGCCGCCGGTTGCGGTGCGCTCGACAGCGTCGCCGTCCGAGAAGGTCAGCGCGACGCTATGTGACCCCGGCTCAGCGCCCCGGCGCGTGAGATAATCCTTCTCGACAAGTTTCTTGCGGCCTTTGTTGATATAGGGTTCGAACCGGCGGATTTTATTGGTCAGTCCCCATTCGATCGCATCGAAGAAGCTGCTTTTTCCCAGTCCGTTGGTGCCGGTGAGCAGAACAAGACCGGGCGCCGCCGGAATGTCGATCGCGAAGTCGCCGAAGGTCCGGAAATCCTGGATCGCGATGCGGGAAAGGAAAATCTCGCTCATGCCTGACCCCTCCGACCCCAGGATTTGACCAACGCTGCGACGATATCATCCGGCGTCTTCTTCTCGTCGAGCGCTATCCGCTCCCATTCGTCCGCCGTCGTCCGCGGTAGACCCGGTGTGGTTGCACCGGTGCCGCTGAGCTCATCGAGCGCCACATCCTCGAATTGACCTTCGGCATGGACCCATGGCCGGGCAAGGACCGTTCGCTTGAGGAAGTCGGCGAAACTCTCTTCGTCATTCAGCGGATCTTCGGGGCGCAGCCACGCCAGCTTGCGAGCGACGCGGTCGTCGCGCTCGACCATCAACGCCATCGCGCGCCAGGCTTCCTGCCCCTCACTCCCTCGTGGTCCCAGTAGCATCAGCTGCAAGTCCAGTGTCTCGTTAGCCCCAAGGAACGAGCGCGCGACGACACATTGATTGCGGTAGCGCCGCAGCGTCTCGAGCACCGCTTCCATGGCGGCAACGTCGGGGAGGATGCCCAGCACGATATTGAAGCGATCAATCCGGATCGCATGGCTTTCCGACGGCAGATCGGTCGGACTGAGCGTCGTCGACTTGGTCGATCCGCCGTTGAAGGTTGCGCTCGCTAGTTCGGGCCGATCCTGAACCTTGAGCTCGAGCTTCAGCGCCGCGTTGCGCAGCCGGTCAGCGAAATCGGCCAGTCCAGGTGACAGAGTCGCACTATCCGTCATGCCGCACCCTTCATGATCGTCTTTTCAAGCCCCTCAAAGTGCCGCGCCTCAACCGTTGCCAGTAGGGCGCGGAGCTCGGCCAGACCCGCGGCCGCCGCGTCGATGAAATCGCGACTGATCGACATGATCACCGGACCAGAGCCATCCGTATCGCTGAGCCCCGGCTGATCGGTGTCGATCTGCGCGAACGGCCGTTCGGCGATTCGGGTGACCTCGATGGCACTTTTGACCACGAGGATGACGAACTGAGTCTGCCACATGAAGGAGGCGGCACACAATGACATCTCGTCACCGTTGATCATGTCAGCCGCACATCCATGACCGGCCCATTCGCTATCACCGTCGCGTAGGCGAACTAGATTACCCGGCCTGGCGCTTTTGGGCGATGTCCCGTCCCAGGCCGCGGCGATGGCAAGCGCGACAGCGGTCCCGCGCAGGATCACTGGCCATTTGCTGGGGCCGACGAGAATCTGTGCCGCGTCGCGATGTTCGTCCTCGTCGACCGCACAGATCATCAGGCGCAGGAAATGGTTCAGCAGTGCCGGGTCATCGGTAAACGATGCATGCCAGATCGCCCAGGTCGCGGCCATGGCCGCCCGAAGATCCTGTGCGATCTTGACGTTGATCGGGCGGCCGGGATCAGCATTGCTCGCGAAAAATGGCTGGAGGTGTGCGTCCAGGCGCTCAAGCAGCCAGCTATCGAGCGACCGGTGAACCCGACGTGCTAGAATATCGAGCGGCAGCGCCACCGGATTCTGGGCGGCCCCGCCGGGATTGCCGGCCACGATCGCTGGCATCGCCATGCCTTCGGCGTGCGGCGATTCTAGGCTGAGCTCGCGGACCAGCCGGCTCCACAGGCCGGGCGCGGCGTGGAGCCGGCAATTGTTGCTGTGGCAGGCGACCCGCAGTACTGCCCCTGCGATGGCGCCAAGAGCATCGGGAGCATCGGGCAAGATTATCTCAAAGGGCTGCTGCTCGCTCCACGATCGGATAAGCTGCTCCGCCGGGACCGCGCCTGACCAGCGGATGTTGGCGCCTTCGCGTAGTAGCTGCACCGATATGGGGAGCTGGTTGGCTGCCTGTCGCTGCAGCCGCGGAGCGAGGATATTCGCGCTGCGCGCTGCCTCTCGGAATAGAGAACGTGCCGGTCCTGACAACCTCGGGACAAGCGTCGCGTCGCCATGGCGGGCAAGCCATTCCATGTGCGTCACATCGAAACTGGCCAAGTGTGGGGCAAAGGGAGCCCGCACAACTTCGCGGCGGGGACCGCGCCGCACGATCACTGCATCCGCAGCGACCGTTTCCCCTGCGCAATCGAGCCAGAAGGGGGCGATGATCGGCGCCGAATCCGGCGCGTCGATCCGGGTGACGACGCCGCATTGCAGATGCCGGAAGGAGCGCTGGGCATCGCCAGCGCAGGCTTTGATAGTTAGATAGGCGGCGAGCCGGTTGAGCGTTGCCGTTGAGACGTCGAACAGCTCGGCATGCTGGGTCTGAAACGTTAACTGCACGCCGGGGCGGAGTTGCTGCGCGACCGCAGCGACGAGGCCGATGTCTGTGAGCGATTGAAGAAGCTCAGCGTCATAGGCCGCCATGAAATCGAAGCGGGAGCCCGTGGCATCCTCAGCGCGAGCTCGCACATCGATCGCGGCAAGAACCGGCTTTAACGCCGCGATGCCGGGGTGTTCGGAGATCAGCCGGATCATCCCGGCATGATCGAAATCGCGGGCGCCGGCGGCCACGAAATCGATCAGTCCGCCATCGCCCGCGCCACTGACAAAGAACCGCGGGGTGGGCCGACCTGCAAACTCGGCAACGGGAACGCCGGCATCGGTCCAATAGCTGGCGCTCTGTATCGACGGCACCGGTTCGCCCGGCTCGAGCCCGAACCCGACGGCGAGAAACACCATGTGAAACTGTTCACGCATTTCCGCGCCTGGCGGCGGTGCATTGAGATCAGTGAAGTGGAGCTGATAACCGTCCGCAGTTCGTGTAAGCGCGGTAACCTGATGGCGCAGCCGTCGCTCGAGCCGCGGTGCGAGCCTGACAACGATGTCCTCGAACCCGAGCAGTACATCGTCGCGGACGGCGCGGCATGTCCCAGATTCCCAGTCAAGGATTGGCAGGTCGGCTATAGGATCGGTCGTGTAGTGCGCCGGCCAATCGTAAATATGCGGATCGAGCCGCCGCCGATCGGTCGTCGACTGAAGGGGCAAGAGGGCATCGGCGGATTCGAACAACACGACCTGTGACCCGGTGACCAGCGCGGCAGCTGCGGCTGCAGTGACGCCTGCCGCCCCGCCGCCAACGACCGCTATCCTCGGATTGGCATGGAGATAGCCAAGTTCTTTGAGCGCGTGGACCAGGGACAGCGCCCGGACCTGTTGGGAATAGAAGGTGATGCGCCGGTCGAAACTGCCGATCACGAATAAGTTAGGCCGGTCGCGAACAGCTGCACCGTCAAGTATATCCTGGGCAAGCAAAGCATCAGCCAACGACGCGCACCCCTGCTGTCGCTCGCGTGCTCTGTTGCAACACCATGACTGTGAACTGAGCTAAGGCAAATAAATTTGGCAATCTTTTCCCCCTCCGGTTGCTTCGGCATTGCAACCGGCGCAATAATTTATATGAGGGAAGTGAGGGCACGGCAAGATTCTAATAGGCTTTACAACCGGATCGGTGCTAGGCGCTAGCCGTCATTCGCTTGCAGTGGTGCGCAATGTCTCGACATACGTCAAATTCCGCGAGTGCCAACTCCATTCGATAGCGTAACATGACCTGAGCGAAACAGGCGGGAACGGCTCCGGCGAAGCAGCCATGGCTTAATTTAGCTCTTGACGCATCTTGAACAGAGGTTAGCTTTTCACCTCACCCAGTCTGAAAGCTACCTGTCGGCAGCCCGCTCCGACTAGACGTTCCCGAGAGCAAGTAGCTGGCCCGATTGAGAAGTTTTATCCAAGGATAGCCACTGAACGACGGGTCGCCGGTTCGCATCCCTTCAAGGCGTCTAATACTGAATCGATGGCAACCCGATCGCCGAATGTGGAGTGAAGGGCGTCCCGCATCGTCTCACGCTTCATCGTGGATCCCAAGAAAATTCGATCCGACATCCGCCCGGTTCGTTGATCATGAAATGGATTTTTGGTCCGGCGCCAGACGGTTCTGGACTAAACTCGGTGGTTACATTTGGCCACTTGCTGACCCGGTCGTAAAGCAAATGAAGATCTTCGAGGGTCCCCACCTTCATTGCAAGATGATGGAGCCCGACGTTCTGACGACGGTCGAATGCCTGGTAATTATTTTGATCTTTGACCTGCCAAAGTGTGACTTTGAGGTGGCCGTCGGTCACGAATGCCGCTGGATAATCGGGTCGCTCACCGGTTAACCTCCAGCCAAGGCAATTCGTGAAGAAGGCGAGGGAGTCACTGAGGCTCACCACGGTTAGCCCGATGTGGTCCATGCCGGTTGTTACGCTCACCACTGGGTTTGCATCATCCATCTGATTCTCCACGCGTTGACAGCATAACAATAAGCGTTCCGGCATTGGGCAGCGGATGCCAGATGGCTTTGACTTGCCAATCTCGTAAACTGGACTTTTAGGGGTAGCATCGGATTCGCGTTAACGCCCTCGCCTCATTATTTAATCCGCCTTTTCACCGCAAGTGTTGCGCTTGTCGGAAACTAAGGTGTCGGAAGCGGCACCGACATCGAATCATTTTGATTCCGCGTAGCTTCGAGATCCACTCCGATGGGTGGGCCGCGTTTGGGTGCCATATCTGTAGGAAAGTCATCGCGGCACTGGCGACTCCGGCCCCGGTCTCGACGTTCCGTTTTCCACCAAAAAGCTGTCGTCCTGCCCCTCGACTGCTTTCCTGACCGACCGCTACCGAGAGGGTGCTTAGCTTGCGGCAGTTATGACCGCGTGCTTGCGACCGCCAGCGGCGCCCGATTTTCCATGAGTCTGCCAAACGCCGACTTGTCCGGATTTCTGTCTGGAGGGGCTTTCGAGAAAAATGGCGTTCCCCTGAAAAAACTCGTTGACACCCAAAATGACCGCAGCTACTGTACCAATCAGTCAAGAGTTTACCAAGCAGTACAACGCAACGATTTACAAAGGAAAATCAACATGTCGCGTCCTCCTCTCCCCCCGTTCACATACGAAACTGCAGTCGAAAAGGTACGCCTTGCCGAAGACGGCTGGAACAGCCGCGACGCAGCCAAGGTCGCGCTTGCCTACACCGTTGACACCCGCTGGCGGAACCGCGTCGAATTCGCCACCAACCGCGAAGAAGCCCAGGCATTTCTGGAGCGCAAGTGGAACAAGGAGCATGAATACCGCCTGATCAAGGAGCTCTGGGCGTTCACCGGCAACCGCATTGCTGTGCGTTACGCCTACGAATATCATGATGACGGTGGCCAGTGGTTCCGTGCCTATGGTAACGAGAACTGGGAATTCGCAGAGGACGGCCTGATGGCGCACCGCCACGCATGCATCAACGAAATGCCGATTGCTGAAAGCGATCGTCTGTTCTTCTGGACGCTTGGCCGCCGGCCGGACGACCACGCCAGCCTCAGCGATCTGGGTCTCTGATCATGGCCCGCATGGTCGCTGAAAGATCCGATGCCATTGCCTCCCTGGCCGAAGTTTTTCGCGAGCATGGATACGAAGGTGCGAGCCTTGCCTTGATCGGCAAGGCCACTGGCCTGGGCAAGGGCAGCCTGTACCACTTCTTCCCGAATGGGAAAGAGGAGATGGTCCGGGCTGTGCTCGCCGAAATCGAGCAATGGTTTGAGGATTCCGTCTATTCTCCCCTGCGAGATGGGGACGATGCCGACGCCGCTATCACGGCGATGCTCGATGAAACTGCGAAATACTTCCGATCGGGCAGGCGCGTCTGTCTCGTCGGTGCTCTGGCTGTCGCCAACACCCGAGACCTCTTCGCGCAGGCTATCCGGGGTTACTTCGTCGCCTGGGTGGACGCCCTGCAAGCAGCGCTCGTGCGGCAAGGCCGGGACACTGAGCAGGCGCGCCTGCTTTCGGAAGACGCCGTTCTCGCCATCCAGGGCGCGATCGTCCTCTCCCGGGCACTCGACGATCCCGCCGTCTTCCAACGCGCAATCGATCAACTCCATGCTCGATTGGCGTTTAATGGAGAGATGCTCGACAACAACGCCTCGGGTAGCGGGTCGCTTTGATCCTCGCGTCATGACCTGAAGCCTCATACCGCGGGCTCGCCGCCGTGTCGGGCCCGCGGGCTGCGGACGCAGCGTATTCGGGCATTCATCGTTCTTTCGCTAGCGCGCTGATTTTTTCCGACGATGCAGTTCGCTGCAACGGGGCCGCTCAGCGGTCGATATCAAGAGAGATCACCTGAATGAAAAGCTCCTTACTGGCAGCCGCAATCGGCGTGCTTGCCGGCAGTCGTGTGCTTGCCCAGGACACCGTGCAGAAGACCCGCCTGAAAGCCAGGCTGGCGGTCAACATCGCTGAAATGGCCGTCGCGGAGTGCGCCGTGGACGGTTACAGCGTGTCGGCGGCCGTCACCGACCGATCTGGCGTCCTGCTTGCCCTGGTGCGATCCGAAAAGGCCGGTGCGCACACGGCCGATGCTTCCAGGCAGAAGGCATTCACCACGGCGTCGTCGCGTAGTCCCACAAGCGCGATAGTCGAAAACGTCGCAGGCAACCCGCGTATTGCGTGGCTCGCAGACCTTCCGGACTATCTCGTCCTGGCCGGTGGCGTGCCTATCAAAGTCGGCGAGGAGACGATCGGCGCGGTCGGCGTTGCGGGTGCGCCGAATGGCGGCTTGGACGAAGACTGCGCCAATATCGCAATCGAGGAAGTCAAAAGCCGCCTCAACTGAGGCCCCTGCAACAACATGCTTCGTGAGGCCCGCGTGTATGGGCCGAGTGACCTTGGAGATTGGCTATGAATGGCGCGGAACTGCTCGTTCGGGCTCTTGAGAATGAGGGCGTAGAGAAAATATTCGGCATCCCCGGGGAGGAAAACCTCTTCGTGGTCGAAGCCCTGCGGAAGTCCTCCATCCAGCTGATCGTCACTCGTCATGAGCAGGCCGCGGCCTTCATGGCGGCGACCTATGGCCGGTTGACAGGAAAGCCGGGCGTCTGCATCACCACGCTTGGGCCGGGCGCCTTGAACCTTTCCACTGGAGCGGCGTACGCCCTTCTAGGCGGGATGCCGTTGATCCTCATCACAGGGCAAAAAGGCGTCATGTCTTCCCGGCAGGCGCGCTTTCAGGTCGTCGACGTGGTCGCCAGTATGAAGCCGCTGACAAAGCTCACGCGTCAGATCATCTCCCCCAAGATGGTTCCCACCGTGGTTCGCGAGGCTTTTCGGGTGGCACAGGAAGAGCGCCCGGGCCCAGTGCATCTCGAATTGCCCGAGGATGTCGCCGCGTCAGAGGGCGGGGAGATCGCTATGGTTCCTCCGCATGCTCTCGATCTTCCGGTCGCGAGCGCCCAGGCTATAGATCGGGCTGCGGCGATGATTGCTGATGCAGAACGGCCGCTGATTATGCTCGGGGCGGCAGCCTCTCGTCCGCGATCGACCGCTGACCTTGCAAATTTCGTGATCCGCACCGGAATACCTTATTTTACGACCCAAATGGGAAAGGGGACCGTCCCCGGCGGCATGGAACTCTATCTCGGCACGGCCGCTCTTTCCGAACGGGACTATGTTCACGAGGCCATCGAGCGGTCCGATCTCATTATCACGATCGGACACGACACGATCGAAAAACCTCCCTTCATCATGAATGGCCACGGCGCAAAAGTGGTTCATGTCGGCTACCAGCCCGCCACGGTCGAGCAAGTCTATTTCCCGCAGGCTGAGGTGATCGGGGACATCGGGCCTACCCTCAAGCTGCTGGCGGACCGGCTCGAGGGCCGGCTCCCGAATGCAAAAGCGTTGATCTATCTTAGACGAGGGATCCTCGCGCGCATTGCCGATCGGGAACTTGAAGCGCGCTTCACGCCGCAACGGATCGTCCACGATGTACGGGCGGTTATGCCGGCCGATGGGATCGTTTCGCTCGACAACGGCATGTACAAAATCTGGTTCGCTCGCAATTACCGGACCCAGGTCGCCAATTCGCTGCTTCTCGACAATGCCTTGGCGACGATGGGGGCAGGGCTCCCTTCCGCAATGATGGCCTCCATGCTTCACCCGACCCGGCGCGTTTTGGCTGTCTGTGGTGACGGCGGTTTCATGATGAACAGCCAGGAGCTTGAGACCGCGGTACGTTTGCGGCTCAACCTCGTTGTCCTTCTGATCAAGGACGATGCCTACGGGATGATCCGCTGGAAGCAGGCTGTCGACCGGTTCGCCGACTTCGGAGTGACCTTCGGTAACCCCGACTTCGTAAAATACGCCGAAGCCTATGGTGCAACGGGCACGCGCGTCGAGCGCATCGAGGAGCTGGAATCGACCCTGAACGGTGCGTTCGAGATGGGCGGCGTGCATCTCGTCGAAGTTCCAATCGACTACTCCGAGAACGAGCGCGTGCTGGTTCGCGAGTTGGCACAAAGGCTGCCGGTCGTCGAGGCGGCTCAGTAATCCTACCGATCCCAATCGGTGACCACCCGAATTCACCCCACCGTGGCTCCCTGTAAGCTCGGAGCTATCAACAACCGAAAGAAAGTTGCCAAGATGAAAACTCTTCTGATCGCTCTCGCCGCCAGCGCATTTGTGACGGCTCCATCGTTTGCCCAGGACACTGTGCAGCAAAACAGCATCGCGACCACGCTCGCGGTCGATATCGCTCAGGCGGCCGTCTCCGCATGCACCGCCGATGGTTACAACGTGTCTGCAGCCGTGACCGACCGGTCTGGTGTCCTTCTTGCCCTGGTGCGCTCGCAGAATGCAGGCCCACATACCGCCAATGCCTCCATGCAAAAGTCCTTCACCTCGGCGTCGTCGCGCAACCCCACCAGCGCGATCGCCGAAAACGTGTCCAAGAACCCGGTTGCGGCCGGGATGGCGGATATCCCGGGCTTCCTCGTCCTGGCCGGCGGCGTTCCGATCAAGGTCGGCAAGGATACGATTGGTGCCATCGGCGTTGCAGGCGCACCGGGCGGCAATCTGGACGAAGAATGCGCGAACAAGGCGATCGAAAAGCTCAGCACCCGCATCAAGTAATCTCTGGATGTCAGGGGGCGTCGAACGAAGTGGCCGACGCCCCCTGACCGCCTTCTCGCACGAGAGTTTTCCGTATGAACTGGGTTCCTATAGTCTTTGCAACGTTCAAGGTTATCGCTTTGGGGGTGGCGATGCATTTCGCCGTCAAATGGCATTACGACCAGGGAGAGAAGGGGACGACGCGAGCGTTGCTGCAAACCGGCGGCATGGTGATCGCTTTGTTTATGATCGCGCTAGCCGCCGTCGGGCTTTTCGCGTTCTCTTTGAGCCGAATGCTCGGATTGGACCTGAACCTGCCGTGACACCATTGCAGCCACTACGGAGGCATGGTCTCCTGCACGTTAGGTGGTTATCTTCCATAATTGTAACCAAGAGGACGCATCGGCTGTGGCAAAGCAATTCGAGAGCATTGACGCTCGTCTCAAGGACTTTATCGGTCGGCAGCATATCTTCTTCACAGCCTCTGCGACCGGCCAATCCCGGGTGAATATTTCGCCGAGGGAGACGGGCTGTCTGCGGGTGGTTGATGCAAATACGGTGGTCTATCTGGACAGGACCGGGAGTGGAAACGAGACCGCCGCGCATTTGCGCGCGGATGGTCGGCTGACGATCATGTTCTGTGCGGTCGAAGGGCCACCGATGATCTTGCGCCTTTACGGTCGCGGGCGGGTCATCCGCCGCGACAGTCCGGAATACGAGAATATCCTGATCAATCACTACGACGGTCGGGAGCCTTCAGGAGCCCGGCAGGTAATTCTGCTGGACATCGACTTGGTGCAGACCTCCTGCGGCTTTGGGGTCCCGCTGTTCGACTATAAGGCCGAGCGGCCAAGCCTCGACCAATGGACTGATGCAAAAGGCCCCGACGGTATCGAGATCTATCGCCGGGAAAAGAACACATCCAGTATGGACGGCCTACCCACGGGCATGTTCGACGACGCCTAGTCGGGCCGTGAATAATTTTCGAGCCGGCTGGCACGGATCGTCATTGTCGCCAACGTCGTCATGACGACCCAAGCCTGGTTTCAATTTGCCACCGCCGGTCCCCTTGCGCGCTAGGTCTATCCGCGCGCGGCGGGCTCGCAGCAAATTCCGATGGCATTTGGCGTGCTTTGCATCACCGGTGCGCGATGAGCCAGATGCGGGTTTGCTCTGCGACTGCCGGTGTTCCGAGTTTTGTTGCGATGCTCGCCCGATGACTGTCGACGGTTCGCACCGACACATCGAGCGCGGCCGCGATGTCCTTGCTTCCAAATCCCTTGGACGAGCTCAATCACTTCCAGCTCCCGGGAGGTGAGATGCTTTAGCAACTGACTATTCCCACGGCAGACGAGAAGATTATCGAGCGCGGCCTCGCAAGTTGCGATCGTTTCCATCAGAAGATGCTCATCGACCGGCTTCGCAAGAAAGTCGACGACGCCGGCCTTGAATGCGCGGCGGCATGCTTCCACGTCGCCGTGTCCTGTGATCATGATGGCTGGCCAGCGGATGCCGAGATCCTCGAGCTTCTTCAGAAGCTGCAGTCCGCTGATGGCAGGCATCCTGAGGTCCAGGAGCATGACACCCGGTTTCGCCTTTTCCACATGGGCGAGCAGGTGGGCCGCATCAGGGAAGGCCGTGACCTCTTGCCGTAGGTGGCGAGCAGAAGCGTCATGGCCTCTCGTACCGCGAGATCGTCATCGACGAGGTAGATCATGCGGCCTCTCCCAGTGGCAAGCGGATGATGAAGGTGGCGCCACCGTCATTATGTGCTTCGAGACTGCCATTCATGCGCTCGATCAGCCGCGACGACAGAGGCAGGCCAAGGCCCATTCCGTCCGGCTTTGTGGTGAAGAACGGATCAAAAATCCGATGGAGCGAGCCGGTCTCGATGCCCGGCCCATTGTCCGCGACCTCGATGGCAACTCCGTCTCCTTCGCGCCCAGCTGTCAGTGTAATGAGAGGTGACGGGCATCTGGCGACCGCATCCGCAGCGTTGCGAACGAGGTTATGAATAACCTGCTGAAAGGAAACCACATCGATCGGCACGGCGGGCAGATCAGCGGGAATGATCATATTGAGGTTGATGGCCCGTGCTTTGATATCTGCTTCGACAAGGCGCATGGCCTCGGTGATCGCTTCATCGAGGGGGACCATCTTAATATCGGCCGGCGCGCCCGAGATATAGGCCCGCATGCGTCCGAGGATGTCCCCCGCGCGCTTGGCCTCGCGAATGTTGGCGTCGAGTGCCTTTTCGAGGATATCTTGGCGGCCAATGGCCAAGGCGCGTTTTGCGGCCTGACTCTGGCTGAGCATCGCTGCGATCGGCTGAGCCAGTTCATGGGCAATGCCGGAGGCCATCTCACCAAGAGCGTTCACGCGCCCGGCATGCGCGAGCATCGCTTCCTGCTTCAGCAACGCCGCCCTTGTCTCATGACGGCGGCGTTCAGCCAGGGTTTCCCTATAAAACACGGCAACCAGATAACTGCTGCCCAGCCGACGATCAGCGGAACCGCTAACCGAAGCGGGACGAGTTCCCCGAGGCCAAAATTCCGGCTGATTTCCAACTGGAGCGGCTGGGTATGGCTCGTCATCGCGATCCGTGTCGTGGCGGCAAGGAGTGCTTTCTCGGTGGCGCCATGTACCGTGAGTGTTTCGTCGTTCAACGTCAGCTTGGTGGAGTAGCCCTGCGAAGCGTTTTCGCCGTTCAGCAACGCATCCGCATCAATACGCAAACGCAGGACCCGGCCGGGTTCGACAAGCTTGAAGATATCGTAGGCCTGCTCGCCGGGCAGGGCGCGGCCCACGATATCGCCGACATTGGAGAGTTTTGGTATTTCGGCGAGCGGGCGCCCATTTTCCTCTGTGGCTCCGGCGGGCTTGCCATAACGGAAAATCCGCGCCGAACCGGCGTCGAGACGGAACGTGGCGATTTCGATGATACCAGGGTACCGGGACAGAATGTTTTCCGAGAGGCCCTGGATGCTCGGCGACGGGTCTACCGGCGACATCCGAACGATTGCACCGAGCGCGCTCAAATGCGCATCGTGCTGCGCCAGTTTTTCGGCGAGGAGCGTTTCGGTGTTACCTGCTCCATCCAGGAGATCCTGCCGACCGAACCGGTATTCAAGGGCCGCAAGAGCCAGAATCGACAGCAAACCGGCCACAGCCCATATGGTGGTGGCCTTAGAAAGGTGGGTTTGTTCGTATAGAAAACGTCTCATGCTTCAGAATGTCCCGCGACATCCACTCCGTACGCGGTTGATCGATCAGCAAAGCAATACTCATCGGGCGGGAAGCGGCAACCGGTAATCCTACCGGGACAGGATTACCGCATCTCCGGCAATCAAATGATCAACCGTTGGTATCGCGCAGGATCTCGAACAGAAACCAGATACGCTTCTCGGTTTCATCGATCCAGTTTTCGAGCAGGCTGGCGGTCGCGACATCGTTATATTCGTCACAGACGTCATGCAGCGAGCGCATGCTGGCGACGATGCTACCATTGTCGTCGCGCAATTCGGCGAGCATTTCATGGGGATGGACGACGTCGGCATCATTGTCGGCGATACGCTGCTTGCGCGAGATGTCTCCGATCGACCGCAGCGTGCTGCCACCGATCTTGCGGACCCGTTCGGCCAGTGGGTCGGTCATCGAAAACAACTCATCACCATGCTCGTCGAGCAGCAGATGGTAATCGCGGAAATGCGATCCGGACATGTGCCAATGGAAATTCTTGGTCTTGAGATAAAGCGCGAACACATCCGCCAGCAGCGCGGTGGCGCTGGCGGAGATGTCCTTGACCGCGTCGCTACTTAGTCCTGTCGGCGTTTTCAGCGCAGCGGCGACACGCGGTTTGACCGAATGGTCCATGGTCCTATTCCTTTTCTGGGAATGAATTGATGATGTCGCCGCCGTCGCACCGATCGAGCGGGTGGCCAGGCGCGACCTGCCGGATGGCGCTCGTCAAAGAAGGGCGCTGACGCCCCTCCTGCGTTTAGATCGGCCCGAAGGGGCAAGGCATGGGTCATCCACACCTGATCAAGTTTACCCCTTGATGAAGGCCAGCAAATCCTGGTTGAGGACATCGGCATTGACGGTGAGCATGCCGTGCGAGAAGTCCGGATAGGTCTTGATCTGGCCGTTCTTCAGAAGCTTGATCGACTTCCTTGCGGCATCGGCGATCGGAACGATCTGGTCGTCTTCGCCGTGCAGGACAAGCGTCGGGACGGTGATTGCCTTCAGGTCTTCGGTCTGGTCGGTTTCCGAGAAGGCCTTGATGCCGTCATAATGGGCCTTGGCGCTACCGATCATGCCTTGGCGCCACCAATTCTGGATTACGCCTTCTTGCACCTTGGCGCCATCCCGGTTGAAGCCGTAGAACGGGCCGGCCGGAACGTCGCGGAAGAACTGGGCGCGGTTAGCAGCAAGTGCAGAGCGGAAACCATCGAAGACTTCGATCGGCAAACCCTCAGGGTTGGCCGCGGTCTTGACCATCAGCGGCGGTACGGCAGAGACGAGAACAGCCTTGGCAACGCGACCGGCCTTCTGGCCATGCTTTGCGACGTAACGGGCGACTTCCCCACCGCCGGTGGAGTGGCCGATATGGACGGCATTGTTCAGGTCGAGTGCCTGGACGACCGCAAAGGCGTCGGCTGCGTAGTGATCCATATCGTGACCGTCGGCAACCTGTGCCGACCGGCCATGGCCACGCCGATCGTGGGCGACGACGCGATAACCTTTCGAGAGGAAGAACAGCATCTGCGCATCCCAGTCATCCGACGACAGCGGCCAGCCGTGGTGGAAGACGATCGGCTGTGCGTCCTTCGGACCCCAGTCCTTGTAAAAGATTTCAGTGCCGTCCTTTGTTGTAACGAAGCCCATGTCGATATCTCCTTGAGATGAACTGTTTGTGGAAGAGGTGTGGGAGAAGGCGAGCGCCGGAATGCTCACGCCGGCAAGTGCGAGGCTCCCGAGCAGGACGCTGCGTCTCGACACGAAAAACCGATCTGTATCGGATGCCATTGTATTTCTCCTGTCGCGCTGTGTTTGCGAATTCCGTATTTGACAAGGAGAAGGTATCGCCATCTTCTGGCAGAAACACGTGGCGTAAATGACTTTATCAGAGGCAAAAGTGGCAAAACGCAAAGAGGCTGATTTCATAGAAGTAGGGTTGCTGGTCTACCCGGACTGCCAGTTGGCGGCCGTCTATGGGTTGACCGATCTGTTTCGTGTTGCCAGCGACTGGTCGACGAACCTGCAGACGCCGACAAGCCTTCGCACCATCCGCGTCAGCTACTGGAAGATGGAGGACGGGGATGTATCCTGCACATGGGATTCGCTTCCCGGGCTTCCGCACTCGCTGAGCTACATCATTGCGCCGCCAAGCATTATCATGCCGGAGAAAATGCAGAGCATGAGCCCCGCGTCGCAATGGCTTGCGTCCCAGCATGCGCGTGGTGTGACCGTCTGTTCGATCTGTGCCGGAGCGTTTGTCCTTGCCGAGACCGGGCTCATCGACGGCCGGCGTGCCACGACCCATTGGGCTTTTGCCGAAAGGCTTGCAGAACAGTTTCCCAATATCGACGTCTCGCCCGACAATATGATCATCGACGATGGTGACGTCATCACTGCCGGCGGCATTCTCGCCTGGGCCGATCTTGGCCTGCTGCTTGTCGAAAAGCTGCTCGGGCAGGCTGTGATGCTGGAGACGGCGCGGTTTCTCGTCGTCGATCCGCCGCGTCGCAGCCAGAGCCAGTACAAGGCGTTTCTTCCGCGCTTCGATCACGGCGACAAGGAGGTGCTGCAGGTGCAGCATCACTTTCATGCGACACCGGAGCTGCAAAAATCGATCGGTGAACTGGCGGATAGCGTGCGGCTTTCGGAAAGGACGCTACAGCGCCGCTTTTTCCGCGCGACACGGCTGAAGCTGACCGAATATCTGCAGAACGTGCGCATCATGAAGGCGCGGCAGCTGCTCGAGACGACAAATGGTTCGGTCGAGAGCATTGCCTGGGCGGTCGGCTATACGGATCCGGCAGCGTTTCGGAAGGTGTTTGGCCGGTTGACGGGCGCGAAGCCAAACGTCTATCGCGGCGACGCGCGCATTTGATCACTTCGGAGATGCCCACCAAAACGTGGGCGGCGAGACCGGTCTCATGTCCGCTTCGTCTGTGCAATGCATCTTGTGATCGACAGTGCTCTTGCTCCCGGCCGACCCCGGTTCATCGCCATGAGGGAGCGTGAACCACCATCTGGAAGGCCCCGCCGGACGCTCAACGCTTTCAACGGAAAATCGCGCTGGTGTGGGCGGGCAAAGGCGCGATCGATCAGAACGGAATTTGTGGTCAGAAGCCCAAATCGCTCCGCGATGAATACCGACGGGTGGGCTATGTCGCGCCCGGCTTGGGCGATCGACAGCGACCGCCACCGGAAGCTACCCGAGGATCCGAGCTGTCTGCACATCAGCTCGGATCAGAACCCGGGGGGCAATTCACGGCGGAGCCCGTGGTTGCGGCCATGTCAGGTGCGAGGCGTTGCCTCGCGACCGGAGTGAGGTAGCCCGAGCGCACAAAGCGCCGCGCTGCCCATCAGCGTTGTCAAAACGGCTTGGTCGGAAGGTACTTGCCGTCGAGCGTGATAACGGCTCGGGAGCCGCCTTCTGGATCTTCAACCTTCTCGATGCTCAGCTTGAAGTTGATGGCGCTGATGATGCCGTCTCCGAACTTTTCGTGGACCAGAGCCTTCAGCGTGGTCCCATAGACCTGCACGATTTCGTAGAAGCGGTAGATGGTCGGGTCGGTCGGCACGCCATTTCCGATACTGCCGCGGACCGGAATCGTCTGAAGCAGGGCAACGGCGTCGTCGTCGAGATCGAGTGTCTTGCCAACGGTCTTGGCGGCATTCGCCGGGAGCGGATGCTGGCCGAGAAGGGCGGCGGTGACGAAGGCCTCCGACAGGCCGGTGCCCTCGGTGATCTGGGCGTAGCTCAGGTCCTTTTTGAGTTTCGATGCGAGGATGACGTCCGTCAGGTCCTGACGAGTGGCCTGTGTAGCTTGGGACTGCAACATTGGTATTTTCTCCTTGGTTGGGAATGGGGCTCAAGCAACGCGTCTGGCCCGATATTTGATGGCCTGGACCTCGGGATTGTCCGCGAGGGAGACGAAGGCGCCCCTCGTGCCATCGAAAGCTTCGATAAGCCCGCTTGCGATGTCGTAGATCCAGCCATGCAGAGTGACGCGCCCCTCTTCGAGGGCCAACCGCACCGACGGGTGGGTCTGGATATTGGCGAGCTGGGCGACGACGTTTTCGCGCACCATCGAAGTGACCTTGGCGGTTTCGTCCTTGTGCTGGCGGGCTTCGTTCACGACACGGGCAGAGTCTGCGTAACGCAGCCAGCTGCCCACGGCAGGCATGTGATCAAGGCACTTGCACGTTGCGATGGCGGTCATCGCGCCGCAGTCGGAATGGCCGCAGATGACGATGTCCGAAACCTGCAATGCCGCGACGGCATATTCAACCGAGGCAGAAACGCCACCCGGCTCCGGGCCGTAGGAGGGAACGATGTTGCCGGCGTTTCGGATGACGAAGAGATCGCCGGGTTCGCGCTGGGTCACCAGCTCAGGCACCAGGCGGCTATCCGAGCAGGAAATGAACAGAGCCCGCGGGTTCTGCTGATTTGCCAGATCCTTGAACAGTTTAACCCGCTCGGGGAAGGCTTCCCTCTGGAACTTCAGAAAGCCGTCAATAATGTTCTTCATCGTTGCAATCTCTGTTTCGCGATCTGTTGAGGAGAAAGCTACGGAACGCGTGGCATAATGTAAAAGTCTCGCTTATTATGCATCGCATTAGATAATCTTATAGGTTTCGATATGCTCGCCCGACAGGTTCGTTATTTTCTCGCAGTGGCTGAGCATCAGAGCTTCACGCGAGCCGCGGAGGCCCTGTATGTCTCGCAGCCCGCGCTTTCGCAGCAGGTTAGGTTGATGGAAGAAAGCCTCGGCGTGCAGCTGTTCGACCGATCAGGGCGCACGACGCGACTGACGGATTCCGGGGAGGTCTATCTGCAATACGTGCGCCGTGCGTCGCAGGAGTTTGGAGAGGCCAAGCGCGCTATCAACGACGTAAACGACCTCAGTCGTGGTGCGTTGCGGGTGGCGGTGACGCCGACCTTCACGACCTATCTCGTCGGGCCTCTGATCGAGGCGTTTCACAGTAGCTACCCGAACATCTCGCTCAGCGTGCGGGAGATTTCGCAGGAGCAAATGGAGGAGATGCTTCTGTCTGACAAAATCGATGTCGGGATCGCGTTTTCCGGCACACTGACGCCGGACCTCGATCTGGACCCGCTGCTGGTGGAGACACTTGCCTTGGTCGTCAGTACGGGGCATCCCCTTGCGAGCGAAATATCGATCGGACTGGAAGCCCTCAACGCCGAGTCATTGGTACTGCTGAGCGCGGAGTTTGCTACCCGCGATCAGATCGATAGTTTCGGCCGACAGCACGGCATTCGGCCGCATGTGCAGATAGAGGCCAACTCCATCAGCGCGGTGATCGAAATTGTTCGAAGGACGAAGCTTTCGACACTTCTGCCGGCGACAATCGCGTTCGCACATCAGGACCTGGTCGCCATTTCCCTCGATCCGGAGCGCCTGAAGCGCACTGCTGTTCTGATGCAGCGTAAAGAGGGCTACCGGAGTGCTGCGTCCAAGGCCTTTGTCACGCTGGCAAAGGAGGTTGCGCTAGGATTAGGGGACGGGGAGGGACTGCAGTGCTTAGATCGCTAAGGCATTGATGACGTTACGCCGAGGCAGTAAAAAAGGGGGCGTAGGTTCAGATCTCTTCAAGGCGAAGAAGCTCGTTCGGAAACGTGCCCAATGCCAACTGCCGTCCAAACTCAACGACAGCCTGATGCCGTCTTCCCGGTCATCTACCCGAATTTTTTAGAGTCGTCATTCCGATCTACGTAGACAGGGATGGAATGTTATCTGATGTCCGGCGACGCCGACTACCTGCTTCGCGTGGTTGTCCGCGACACGGTGGCGCTGCGGGATTTCATACTCGACAAGTTCAACAAAACGCCTGGTGTCGCGAACATTAGATCAAGCTTTGCCTTGAAGCAGGTGAAATACAAGACGGCGCTCCCGCTTAATCGTAAGCGCGAAATTCTGCACACCTTCTGAAGAGCGGTGCTCTGATGCATGAAGTGTCCACCAAAAAACAGTGGGCACCTAATCATGGACGATACTCCTAACTGCAAGTGCGGCTTGTTGGTCGCGACGGCCGCCGTCGATATGACGCGGCTTCTCGGGATCAACTAATCGCAGCGTGCTTAGAGCCTGGCGTTTCGGTCTCTCGACTGGCGCGGGAACACGACGTGAATGCCAATCTTGTTCACAAGTGGATAAAGAAGGCCAAAGCGGAGCGGCCGTTGCCTTTGGTTCCGGCGTTTGTCCCGGTCCAGATTGCAACGGAATTGAACTCAGATGGCGGCGGTTTACCGAGGAAGAGTGTGCGATTGGGCAGGCCGTGTCCTGCGTCGAAGGTGAGTGCACTCTTGCCCAATGGGATCAGCCTTACCGTTGAGTGCGACGATGAGAGTGGCCTGATCGCAATCATAGGAGCGTTGAGCCATGTTCAGACTGGGCGCTGATCTGAAGGTCTACCTCCATCGGGAACCCATCGACTTCCGCGCGGGCATCAACAGCCTAGCGGTCCTTGTGCAAGAGGTGATGGAGCTAGACCCGTTTGCTCCATCAGTGTTTGCCTTCTGCAATCGCAGGCGTGACCGGGTGAAGCTCTTGTTCTTTGATCGGTCCGGGTTTGTTATGGTCCTGAAGAAACTAACGGAAGACCGGTTCAGGTGGCCCCGCCGGGAAACTGCGGTGGTGACGCTGACGACAGAGCAACTCCACTGGATCCTCGATGGCATCGATATCGATGCGATGATCCGCCATCCCGTGCGGCAGTATCAGATTGCTGGCTGAGGATGGCGAATTGAGATTGACGCGCAGGGGCGGTTCAGATTCAAGAATCTGATGACGCGCACCGGCGAACCGAGCATTGCAGAACTGATGGCGCAATTAGCAGCCAACGCTGCCGAAATTGCTGCGCTCAAAGCCGAGAAGGAAGCGCTCTCGCAGCGGGTCGTCAAGCTGGAAGAAGAACTGGCACTGGCAAAGCTCCATCGCTTTGCACCCCGCAGTGAGAAGCACATTGATCGTCTCTTCAACGAGGCCGAAGAGGCTGCGGTCGAAGGTGGTAGCGAGGAAGACGATGTTGTCGAGCTTCCGGATACTGGCTTGCCTGCGGCCGAGGGCGTTACGGGCAAAAAGCGGGGACGCAGGCCTCTGCCGGCAGACCTGCCGCGCGAGCGTGTCGAATACGACCTTGCTGACGATCAGAAGGCTTGCCCGTGCTGCAAAAGCCCAATGCATCGCATGGGCGAAGCCGTTAGCGAGCAGCTCCATATCGAGGTCAAGGCAAAAGTCCTGCAGAATGTGCGGTTCAAGTACGCTTGCCGCCACTGCGATCGTACCGGGATCAACACGCCTGTGGTAATCGCACCGATGCCACCGCAACCCTTGCCGGGCAGCATCGCTACTGCTTCGACGCTGGCCTTCGCGCTCGTGCATAAATACGTCGACGGCACGCCGCTCTACCGCGTGGCGCAAACATTCGAGCGAGCCGGTGTTCCGATCAGCCGTGGCGCTCTTGCGCATTGGGTCATCGGCTCGAGCGAGAAGCATCTATACCGCATCTATGATGCTTTGCAGCTGCGACTACGATCGCAATCTCTCATCCATGGCGATGAGACGACGGTTCAGGTGTTGAAGGAAAAAGACAAGGAAGCCACCAGCACCTCGTACATGTGGGCCTATCGCAGCAGCGAGGACAGTGACGAACCAATCGTGCTTCTCGACTACCAGCCCGGCCGCGGTCAAATCCACCCACAGACCTTTCTCGGTGACTACGACGGCATATTGGTGACCGACGGTTACACCGCATGGCGCACATTGAATGGCGCAACCCACGTCGGATGCATGGCCCATTCACGGCGGCGCTTCGTCGAGGCCCTCAAAACTAGGAAGAATGGAGGCGGACCGCCGGAGCAGGCACTCCGGTTCTTCGAGCAGCTCTACCGGATCGAAAAGCAGGCAAGAGACAGGGCCCCAGATCCAGGGGAGACAAAGGCCGATTGCATTCGCCGTTTCCGCCAGCAACACAGCCTGCCTGTCCTGAACGCCCTAAAGGCGTGGCTCGACAATATCGCGCCAAAGATCGTGCCGGATACCAAGCTCGGCGATGCGGTGTCCTACACCCTGAACCAATGGGATTACCTGACGCGTTACACCAGCGACGGCAGGATGCCGATCGATAACAACATTCTGGAACGCGAGATTAGAGTTTTTGCCACCGGAAGAAAATCGTGGCTGTTCAGCGATACCGTCGATGGAGCCAAGGCCAGCGCCGTGATCTACAGTCTCATGCTGACCTGCCGCGCCTGCGGCGTCGATCCGCTCGCCTGGCTGCGCCATGTGCTCACTGAGTTGCCTCAGCGCAAAGCAACTGCTGGCATTGGCGACCTGCTGCCGTTCAACTTCTCCAGAAACTCAGCCGCCTAATTAGCCGCATGTCGCTCTCAATGTAGACGACCTGGCCCTAATACAGCCGTCAACGCGCATGGAAAATCGCGCTTACGAATGATCTCGAAAGGGCTTTATGAAGGCAAGCTGACCTCAGCGGTGGTTAGCGAGTTCAAGCCGATCATCAAGCGCGCGTTCGAGGATCTGGTCAGGCAGAAGATACAGAAGAAGCTGACGGCTGCATTCAACGACAACGTCAATATTCCGACGATCAAGGACGTCGATTCCGTGACGCAATTGACGGAGGACGGCGATGGGATCGAGACGACGCAGGAGGAAGTCGACGGCTTCAACATCGTTCGCGCGATCGCTGCGGAGATCGCCGATATCTCCCGCGTGGTAATGCGCGATCAGAAATCGTATTGCGGCATCAACTTCGATGACAACAATCGCAAGCCGATCGTCAGGCTTCACTTCAACTCGAAGACAAAATTCCTGACGATTTTCGATTCAGACAAGGCTGGCGCGCGATTTGATATCGTGCAGGTGACCGACATCTTCAAAGCTAAGACTCAAATTCAGTCCGTGATCCAATCATACATCGGAAACGGCGGCTAAGTGGCAGGGAAGTGAGCGGACTTTCACCCGCTCACCCTATTCATTTCAGCTGATCACGTCCCGACGATCTTGTTGCAAGCGAGCGCGATCGCCGGGTTGCCGACGATGGCCAGTGCAAGGGACATTGCGATCAGGGATAGCGAGTAGCGTTTCATGGCATCCTCCTATTTAGGCCCGTGATTATGGTGCGGGCGCGGGGAGTATGCGGGAGGTGGGCCTATATGCGAAGTCACGAAAGGGTGACGGCGGCTTTGGGCCGCCGTGTGTTGGCTATCCGACCGCCTCGACGAACCCGTCCAGCTGTAACGGCTGGGCACAAGGGCTGCGATGAACAGAGCCAAACACATCCATGCCTGCCGTAGCGCGGTAAGCGGGCGGTGAATGCTGTTTACCCTTCTAAGACCAACACGTCCCCGACGTTTCTCCACGGCCTGCAGCGACTTACGAAAGCTGATATATCCTGCACATCGGCAGCGCGCAGCTTCCGAGCTTGGTTGCCGCAACGAAGTCGGGGTGACTGCGGTGGCAAGCCTGTAATCGCCGAGTCTCTGGAAGCCGGTAGACGCTGAATTCACTGCGGCGCCGATAGCGGACGGGCTAATTCACAAACGCCTTTCGCGATCTCACGCTTTCACCGTCGGGCCACACCGCGAAGTCAAACCGCATTTCTGAAAACATCGAACCGATGATCCCTTTAGCTTCCTAGCTAACAAGCGTCGCTACGCAAGCGACTGTGCGATGGAACGGCGGGCAGCGACCCCGACTCTGCCACGAGGTTGGCGCCCGCTAGGCCATCGATCACCGCAGCCAGAGTTACAGCCTCAGATCCAACGCTTTGTTAATACACGCGAAATCGTTACGCTGCTTCCTCGTAAAGCAACGGCTCGACGTTTTCTGGCGCTTTTTTGAAGAGATCACCAACCTCATGTTCACTTAGAATGGGAGATGATCGCATCTTTTCCTTTGCATCCTTGGATGACACGTCAATTTCATTGAATTTGTCTTGGAGTTTTCGGAAGTGAGCGTAGCATCCAATATCGATGGCAAAGGCTTGGTAGGTACCTTCCTGAGATTTGTGGGTTAACGCGGAGGCGCAACTATGTATTATCCGGTAGTCCATGAGGCGGTAGTATAGCGCTCGCAATTCGTCATTCTGCTGCAAAGTCTTTTCTGGAATTAAGAATATATTTGTTGCCTTTTCCAGGCAGAACTTTCTGATAACATATATGCCCTTTAACAGCTCGCCTTGTTCCTCGCCTTTGGAGTCGTGTTTCAATTCCTCGATGCGGCGCTCAAAGTTTGCTTTGCTCAATATTCTAACGTCGTCCTTACCGATCTGATCGCCTCCGGCGTCTTGGACGCTACCGAGCACTTCCAAGAACAGCGACAACACGTCACGCGGCACGCCTCCACCAGCCATTACTAGGCGCGGGAAACCCTCTCCTTTAAATAGCTTCCTGAGCTCCTCTTCCGTCATGCCTGCTTTCCCAGCAAATGCGTTCAGAATTTGCCAGTTCTGCTTTTGAGTTTTCCCGAAATCGCCGAAGGTGTAGTCAATATTTATAGGCTGGTAGTCATGGCGCTCCTGGGCACCGATTGGCTGCCCTGCGCGATCCAAATACAGCGTAGACGCATGTCGCAAAGTGGCGATCTTGAAAAATAGCGGTACGTCTTTGCAGAGGCGATGAATGTAATCGACGACGAACGCCTGATCCGCTCTTCGCAAGTGATAGAGATCGTCTATCTGAATGAAAACATATCTAATCTTCTTAGAGACCGAAAAAAATTCAGCTATGTTTCTCTTCAGCTCTGGGAGCCAACGATCAAGCTTTTGAAGTTTGTCACGGTACGATTGATAAGATTTTTCGCGGCTTCCGGACGTCTTGTCATTGTCCGCGATGTCGGCCTTTACTGTCCCTATCTGCCCGGTAAGGCTCGCTCCCACGCTTCCTGTTTTGGTGAGTTCCCTTGAGAAGGACTCTCGTACACTCTCCTCCACCTTGTCAGCGCTACCGTACAGTTCTTTGAGATGCTTGGTGATGCCTTTGATTGTGTCTTTTGTCTGCTTTCTTTTTCCGAACCATCCGGTGAGATTTCGCTCGAATTCGGAGAATATTGAAATCAGTATTTCTATCAAAACGTTCGGAAATGAGTGATGCTTGAAATCTTCACAATTGAGATACACAATTGAAGTGTCTAAGCGAAGATTTCTTGTCGAGCTATGTAGCAGGAGTGTTTTTCCGCAACCTCTTCTTGCAAAGATTGTGTGGTTCTGTTTTGCGCAGGCGTCATCCATCGCAGTGCCGATGTTGATGTAATCGATGGTCTCGCTGCCTTTCTGCACACGCAGACTCTCTGTGATCAAACGCCGCAAATCAGAAAGCTTAGTCATATTCCCCCCTGTGCCAACACATGCACGCAACATAAAATACGTTATGCAGATAATTTCAATCTATCGTGGTGGACTTATATCGCCTCGACAAACCCGTCAAGCACCCGCTTTTCGCCGGCCTTGTCGAAGTCGATCGTCAGCTTGTTGCCCTCGATCATCTTGATGTTGCCGTTGCCGAACTTCATGTGGAAGACGCGGTCGCCGATGGTGAATTTCGAGGGATGGGTTGCTGTCGACTTGGCGACGAGTTCGCCGTCGATGGTGCGGGTTTTCGGGCCGCTTTCGCCGTAACCTATTCGCTCGACCGAGTGGCCGGAGCGAGAGCCCCAGTTGTCGCGGGTGGCGTCGTTGCGGTTTTGCTGGGCGCGCTTCCAGCCGGGGGTGGAATAGCTGTTGGCGAAGGGCTCGGCCTTGTCGAAGCGCGACTGGCCGTAGCCGCCGCGGCCGTAACCGCCGTAGCTCTGCTCCGTTTCATCGAACTCCGCATGCGCGGCCGGTAATTCTTGTAGGAAGCGCGATTGGATCGTTGATTGCCACAGGCCGTGGATACGGCGGTTCTCAACGAACCAGATGTGGCAGCGGCGCTTGGCGCGGGTGATTCCGACGTAAGCTAGTCGGCGTTCCTCCTCAAGTCCGGCGCGGCCGCTTTCGTCGAGCGAGCGCTGGTGCGGGAAGAGGCCTTCTTCCCAGCCGGGCAGGAAGACGGTTTCGAATTCTAGGCCCTTGGACGAGTGTAGCGTCATGATCGAGACGGCGTCGAGGTTCTCGTTCTGCTCGGCATCCATGACCAGCGAGACGTGCTCGAGGAACCCCCGCATGGACTCGAAGCTCTCCATCGAGCGGATGAGTTCCTTCAGGTTGTCGAGGCGGGCGGGGGCGTCGGCGGTCTTGTCGGCCTTCCACATGTCGGTGTAGCCGGACTCTTCGAGGATCTGCTCGGCGAGTTCGGTATGTGACGTGTTTTCAAGCCTTTCCTGCCATCTGCGGAAAGATTGAATCACGTCAAACAAGGCCTTGCGCGCCTTCGGCTTCAACTCGTCGGTCTCGATCATGTCGGCGGCTGCCGCCAACATCGGGATGTCGCGGGCGCGGGCATAATCGTGCAGCGCGCGCACGGTGGTGTCGCCGAGGCCGCGCTTGGGGGTGTTGATGATGCGCTCGAAGGCGAGGTCGTCGGCCGGCTGGGCGACGAGGCGGAAATAGGCCATGGCATCACGGATTTCGAGGCGCTCGTAGAAGCGCGGGCCGCCGATGACGCGGTAGTTGAGGCCGAGCGTGACGAAGCGGTCTTCAAACTCGCGCATCTGGAAGGAGGCGCGCACGAGGATCGCGATGTCGTTCAGCTTGTGCTGATTGCGCTGCAGCTGCTCGATTTCCTCGCCGATCGCGCGGGCTTCCACTTCCGAGTCCCATGCCCGGTGAACGATGACTTTCTCGTCGTCGGGATCGGTGCGGTCGGTGAACAGCGTCTTGCCTAAGCGGCCTTCGTTATGTGAGATCAGATGCCCGGCGGTACCAAGAATGTGTTCTGTGGAACGGTAATTGCGCTCGAGCTTGATGACCTTGGCGCCGGGGAAATCCTTCTCGAAGCGCAGGATGTTGTCGACTTCGGCGCCGCGCCAGCCGTAGATCGACTGGTCGTCGTCGCCGACGCAGCAGACGTTCTGCGGCTCGCCCTTGGGGCGCTGGGCGAGCAGGCGCAGCCACATGTACTGCGCGGTGTTGGTGTCCTGGTACTCGTCGACGAGGATGTAGCGGAAGCGCTGGTGGTATTCCTTGAGCAGATCCGGCGTCTTCCTGAAGATCGCGATCGGATGCATCAGGAGGTCGCCGAAATCGCAGGCGTTCAGCGACGACAGGCGCTTCTGGTATTCGAAATAGAGTTCTCGACCCTTGCCGTTGGCGAAGGCGCGCGCGTCGCCCTCGGGGATGTCGGCGGGGCCCAGCCCCTTGTTCTTCCAGGTGTCGATCATCCCGGCGAACTGCTTGGCCGGCCAGCGCTTGTCGTCGAGGCCTTCGGCCTGGATCAGCTGCTTGACGAGGCGCACGACGTCGTCGGTGTCGAGAATGGTGAAATCGGAGCGCAGGTTGACGAGCTCGGCGTGGCGGCGGAGCAGCTTGACGCCGATCGAGTGGAAGGTGCCGAGCCACGGCATGCCCTCGACCGCGCCGCCGACCAGATGGGCGATACGCTCCTTCATCTCGCGGGCTGCCTTGTTGGTGAAGGTCACCGCCAGGATCTGCGAGGGGAAGGCGCGGTTGGTATTCAGGATGTGGGCGATGCGGGTGGTCAGCACGCGCGTCTTGCCGGTGCCGGCGCCGGCGAGCACGAGGACCGGGCCTTCCAGCGTTTCGACGGCTTCGGTCTGCTCGGGATTGAGGCCCTTCAAGTAGTCCGGTCGCTGCCCGCTGCTACCGGTGGGATTGGCGCGGGGAGCAATATTAAGGCCACCCGCCTTCGGGGAGGGCGGCGGAACTGGGGCCTGCTGCTTGCGCGGCGCTTCGCCCGGCTCCTCGTCGAAGAAGGGCATATCGTCGAAACTGTTGCTCATGGCGCGTAATGTAGTGATTCGGATCGGAAAGACCAGAAAAGATGTTCTGCTTTCATTCCCGGTCCACGGGATGTTTGTCGTTGTGGGGTGGCGGTTGTGGGGAGTGGGTGGTGCTCGGTGGCGCCTCATGTCCATTCACGTCGAGCAAGACGAGGGCTTGGCAGGTCCTCGGGACAAGCCCGAGGACGAGGGTGGCGGGTGGGGTTGGCGCTGTTAAGTTATTGATGTGGAAGCGCTTTCTTCCTTTTCGGCGTCATCCTGGCCTTGTGCCAAGGATCTAAGCACGTCTCCGCGAGTTCAACGGCGCGGATGAACCTCCGGGCTTAAGGCGCGGTGTCTTGCCAAGTGTCCACTCACGTCGAGCCAGGTGAGGGCCTGGCAGATCCTCGGGCTCGTTGTACAGCCTTGATACATACCTGACAGATGTTCGGAGACATGCCTGACACTTTTCGGATTGCAATCCGGGAGGTTTCGATGGCTTGGCGGGCGAGGTCGGTTGTGGACGAGCG
>Ga0102590_1000427_pt1 | contig 96221 bp, 89 predicted proteins | sample AraplaMF_Col_mMF_FD_76859 | JGI IMG/M metagenome (GOLD analysis project Ga0102590, IMG submission 76859) | Arabidopsis root microbial communities from the University of North Carolina, USA - plate scrape MF_Col_mMF | ecosystem: Host-associated > Plants > Roots > Endosphere | place: USA... | reverse complement strand
TCGACCGACGTGACGCCTTTCACCTCCATGTACACCGCCTCGGTGCACCAGAAGCAGCCGCCGCCGAGTATCGCCGTTTCCGTCATGATCCGCTCCTCCTCCGCCATGCTGTCACTGTAACGCAAACGTGGGCAATTCGCTACGGCAGCGCAAACTTTGGCATAATGACAGACCATGAACACCACTTCACCACGCGCCGAAGAGCGCAGTTTCGACACCGCCCACTTCCGTCAGGCGCTGGGCCAGTTCGCCACGGGCGTGACCATTATCACCACCCGCCTGGCCGACGGCACGTTTCGCGGGCTGACGGCCAGCTCGTTCAATTCGGTGTCGCTGGACCCGCCGCTGGTGTTGTGGAGCCTGTCCAACGGCGCCAACAGCATGCCCATTTTTACCGGCAATTCGCACTATGTGATCAATGTGCTCAACGCCGAGCAAGCCCATCTGGCCAAGAAATTCGCCACCCGCGGCATCGACCCGTGGGAGGGACTGGAATACGAGCTGTCGCGCACCGGCCAGCCCATCATCAAGGGCGTGTCGGCTTGGTTCGAATGCCATAACCGCAGCCGCTATCCGGAAGGCGACCACGTGATTTTCGTCGGCGAAGTGGAATTCTGCGCATTTTCGCCCTCCCCGCCCCTGATATTCCACAGCGGCCAGTTCGCCGGCCTGGGCTAAAAACGACAATTGGTGTCGCTCTTTGAAAAGCCGGCACCGGGGCGGCGGCATAGAATGCTGGCAGCATTCTTCATCATAACGAGAGACTATCTATGAGCCAAGCCCGCGCCCAATTCCACTGGGATGATCCCCTGCTGCTGGACCAGCAATTGACCGACGACGAGCGCATGGTGCGCGACGCCGCAGCCGCCTACTGCCAGGACAAGCTGCAGCCGCGCATTCTCGAAGCCTTCCGCCACGAGCAGATGGACACCTCCATCTTCCGCGAAATGGGCGAACTGGGCTTGCTGGGCCCGACCATCCCCGAGCAATACGGCGGTCCCGGCCTGAACTACGTGGCCTACGGCCTGATCGCGCGCGAAGTCGAGCGCGTCGACTCCGGCTACCGTTCGATGATGAGCGTGCAATCGTCGCTGGTGATGGTGCCGATCTACGAGTTCGGCACCGAGGCGCAAAAACAGAAATACCTGCCGAAACTGGCCACCGGCGAATGGATCGGCTGCTTCGGCCTGACCGAGCCGAACCACGGTTCCGATCCCGGTTCGATGATCACCCGCGCCAGAAAGGTGGCCGGCGGTTACGCGCTGAGCGGTTCCAAGATGTGGATCACCAATTCGCCGGTGGCGGATGTGTTCGTGGTGTGGGCCAAGGATGATGAAGGCGCGATCCGCGGCTTCGTGCTGGAAAAAGGCATGGCCGGCCTGAGCGCGCCTGCCATCCACGGCAAGTTCGGCCTGCGCGCCTCGATCACCGGCGAAATCGTCATGGACAATGTGTTCGTGCCGGAAGAGAACGCCTTCCCGGAGGTGCGCGGCCTGAAGGGTCCGTTCACCTGCCTGAATTCGGCGCGCTACGGCATCGCCTGGGGCGCCCTGGGCGCGGCCGAGTCGTGCTGGCACACGGCGCGCCAGTATGTGATGGACCGGGTGCAGTTTGGCCGCCCGCTGGCGGCCAATCAGCTGATCCAGAAGAAGCTGGCCGACATGCAGACCGAGATCACCATGGGCTTGCAGGGCTGCCTGCGCCTGGGCCGCATGAAGGACGAGGGCACGGCGGCGGTGGAAATCACGTCGATGATGAAGCGCAACTCGTGCGGCAAGTCGCTGGACGTGGCGCGCATGGCGCGCGACATGCTGGGCGGGAATGGCATTTCGGATGAGTTCGGCATCATCCGCCACATGGTGAATCTGGAAGTCGTGAACACCTATGAAGGCACCCACGACATCCACGCGTTGATCCTGGGCCGGGCCCAGACCGGCATCCAGGCCTTCCAGTAAGGCTTAGCGCAGGGCGATCGCGCCGGGGTAGCCCAGCGCGGCGGGCGTGCCGTTGAGCTTGAACACCGACACCATCTGCGCCAGCCTGCCGGCTTGCTGTTTCATCGATTCGGACGCGGCGGCCGATTCCTCCACCAGCGCCGCGTTCTGCTGCGTCACCTGATCCATCTCGATCACGGCCTGGTTGATCTGCTCGATGCCGGTGCTCTGTTCCCGGCTGGCGGTGGAGATCTCGTCCATGATGTCGGTCACACGGCGGATGCTGTCCACCACTTCCTGCATGGTCTCCCCGGCCTGCTCCACCAGCCGGCTGCCGGCGTCGACCTTTTGCACCGAGTTGTCGATCAGCGCCTTGATCTCCTTGGCCGCCGCCGCGCTGCGCTGCGCCAGCGTGCGCACCTCCGACGCCACCACCGCGAAGCCGCGCCCCTGCTCGCCGGCACGGGCCGCCTCCACCGCCGCGTTCAAGGCCAGGATATTGGTCCGGAAGGCGATGCCGTCAATCACACCGATGATGTCGGCTATCTGTCTGGCCGAGTCGTTGATCGATCCCATGGTGCCCACCACTTCCGACACCACCGTGCCGCCCTTGACCGCCACCTTGGCGGCGGCCAGCGCCAGCTGATTGGCCTGGCGCGCGTTGTCGGCGTTTTGCCGGACCGTCGAGGTCAATTCCTCCATCGACGAGGCGGTTTCCTCCAGCGAGCTGGCCTGCTCCTCGGTGCGCGAGGACAGGTCGGCCGCGCCGGAGGCGATCTGCTGCGAGGCCGAGGCGATCATGTCGGTGCCGCCGCGCACCTCGCCCACCATCACCACCAGGCCGGCGTTCATGTCCTTCAAGGCCTGCAGCAGCTGACCGGTCTCGTCGCGGCTGGTGACTTCGATATGGCTGGTCAGATCGCCGGCCGCCACGGTCTGCGCCACCTTGACGGCGGTGTCCACCGGGCGCACGATCGAGCGGGTGATCAGCCAGGCGATGAGCGCCCCCAGCATCACGGCGCTCAGGGAGAACAAGGCCACCTGCAAGCGCGTGCTGCGGTAGATCGCGCGTGCCTCCTCCACCGAGGCGGCGGTGATCTCGTTCTGGTACTGTGTCAGCGCATCCAGCGCCGCGTACCAGCGGTCCTGCGCCGGACGCACTTGCGCCAGCAGCATGCCGGTGGCTTCCGCATCCTTGTCCAGCAGGGCCAGGGCCACCACCTTGTCCATCAACACCGTGGTTTCAGCGCGGCGGGCGTCGATGAGGTCGAGCAATTCCTTGCCTTTGGCCCGGGTCACCAGCGGTCTCAGCTTCTGAAAGTTTTTGTCATAGCGCTCACGCTGGCTGGCGATGCGCCTGACTTCGGGCGCCCGCTCGGCATCGCCGGAAAACAGGATCGCATTGCGCACCGCGATCGAGTTGGTTTGCACCGCGTTGCCCATGTCGGTCAGCAAAGCGATCTTCACCATATTGGCGTTCACAATCTCTTCAAACTGATCCTCGATTTTCGCCATGCTCGACAAACCGACCAGCGCCAGCGCCAACATCAATGCCAGCACCACGGAAAAACCCAGCGCCAGACGTCCCCCAATTTTTATGTTTCTCATTTTGCCCCAGTTTAGTTTTTTGGATACTCCAAAGCTAACCGTAGCGCATTTATGGGAATATCCCTACCGGCATTTCCTGATACGCGTGTAGGGAAATCCTGCATTTCATCTTGTCCGGAAATAAAAAAACCCCGCCTTCGAAAAGACGGGGTTCAGTGCCCAGGCCGCCTCAACCGGCGGCGCCAGCGGCGTCAGAAACCTTTGAAGTTGTAGCCGATGCTGATATTGACCGCCAGCGGATCCAGGCGCACATCCTGGACCTGGCCGGTCGAGTAATGGGCCTGGGTTTTCAGCTTGGTCTTGATGACCGACGCATCCAGGAACCACTTGTCATTGATCTTCACCGTGCCGCCGATCTGGAAGCTGGCCGCCCATTTGTCGTCCAGCTTGAAGGTGGCTGGCGCCCCGCCGGTGTTCAGCACCGCCGTCAGCTGGCCCGAACCACGCTCCTTCTGGAACATGGCGTAGGTAATGCCCAGGCCCACGTAAGGACGCACCATCGAGTCCGGCTTCAGGAAGCGGTACTGGATGAAGGCGGTGGGCGGCAGCACTTCCGCCGTGGCCAGCTTGCCGGTGCCGTTGATCGCGCCGGCGCCGTACAGGTCGTGCTTGTACGGCAGGCCCAGATCGAGTTCGGCCGAGATGTTATCGGTCAGCATATACCCCACCGTGAAGCGCGGCTTGGTATCCGAGCCGACATCGGTCTTGGTGTTGGGCAGCGCCGGCGCCGAGACATTGCCCGAATCCACCTTGGGCGTGATCTTGTTGGCGCCCAGCGTGCCGATCCAGGTGCCGGCCGATTGTTGAGCCGATGCAGCCGAAGCTACCGTCATGGCGGCGGCCAGCGCCAGCAGTTTTACCGTGTTTTTCATATTGTCTCCGAATGATGATGTGTGATTACAGCCAACCTTTGGTCACCAGCGCCATCGACACATAACGTGCCAGCAGCAGATGGTTGTACGGGGTTGGGTGCACATCGTCGGCGAACGACCAGTGGCTGACATCGCCCGGGGTCAGGTTGCTGCCGTTGCAGACCAGCGAGCTGCTCAAGGCATTCTTGGTGGTGTCGGTGATAATGCAGGCCGGCTCGGCAACATTGGTCAGACCATACGGCCCCGGGTTGGTGGCCTGGTCGTGGCTGACGGCAAACACGTCCACCAGCACCACTTTCGGCTCGCCGGCCAGCCCCGCGCTCAGGGCGGTGTTGAAGGCGGACACGGCGGCATTGATCAGCGCCTGGGTCGAGGCATCCTTGGAGCGGCCGGACGGGGTGGTCGCCACGTCAGGCAGGTTGTTCACCACCACGTAGTTGGCGCCGTTGGCGAGGATCTGGTTTTTCACCAGGCCGACCAGCTCGGTCGCGGCCTTGCCCATATTGCTCACCAGGGCAGGACCGTTGGCGGCCGCGTAGTCGGCGCCGGCCTTGGCGCCGGCGGCGGTGGCGTCGGTCTTGGCCTTGGCGACGATCGGGCCATAGACCGCGAGGTCGGCCACGCTGGATGCGCCCGGCTGCACGGCGGCGGCGCCGATGGCGACCATGGTGATGCTTTCCTGGGTGCTGCCGGTGCGCGCGCTTTCGGTGGCGACCGCAGCGGTGATGGCGGCCGCCGCGCTGGCCGGATCGGTGGCCTTGGCCGCCAGTTGCGAGATCAGGCTGCTCACATAAGCCTTGCCGCCGGCCGCGGTGCCGGCCGCCGTGGCAGCCGCGCTCAGCTCGCCCAGCTGGGCCAGGATTTCGCCACCGCCGCCAAACACCAGCACCAGCTCGTCGCCCTTGAATTTACCGCCGACGGCGGCCAGGTGGTTGGCGATCTGGGTGGTGATCGGGTAGGTCAGCGCGCCGACCGGGCTGCCGGTGGCCTTGTTGCCGGAACCGACAGGGTTGCTGATGCGCGAACCGCCCATGGCGTAGTTGTAGCAGCCGGCGTGCGCGGCGGGTTTGACCGAGAAGCCTTTGGTGGCGTCGCCATCCAGGCCGGTCACGGCCGCGCAAGGTGCGGACAGGCCGATCTGGGCGGCCAGCAATTCGGTCCAGGTTTTGCCGGTGAAGCTGGGGTTGATCGAGACATTGTCGCCGTTGATGGTGAACTTGCCGCCCTTCAGTGCGGCAACGGTGCCGACGGCGTAGGAGCCGACGTCGGACAGGCTATCGCCAAACGTCACTTCCGCGCTGTATTTGATTTTGGTGGATTGATTGCCGGGTGCCGGATCGGTGCCGCCGCAACCCGCAAGGACGGCCAAAGCCATTGCGGCAAGTGCAAATTTGGTATGACGCATGTTGTCTCCTGTGAATATTTTTATCTGGTGATACGAACGGCCGTGCTATTCGTAACCCAACTAATATGCCAGTCCTGATAACACTTGTATAGAGAAACACGCCTGAAAACCGCCGTTTGTGAGCAAAAAAGAACGCTTGCTCGGCGACCTTAATCCACGTCAATACCTGACCTAGCGGGATGATGCAGAATCGAAAAACGCGCGCGCCTCGCGCAGGCAGAACGGCGCCACCAAGCCAGCGTGGTAGGCATCCTTGATCGCCTGGTCGGCGGCGGCGCCGCTGCCGGTCTGGTCCAGCGTGGCGCGCCGCACCAGCGCCTTGGCGGCGGCAAACTCCGCCCGCGTGGTGCGATAGGGACCGAGCACCGAGTTGTCTTCCAGGTCCAGCACACTCAACTGCAAATTGCCGCCCGCCTGGGCGCGGAAATAGGCCGCGGTGGCGCTGGTGTTGAGGTACGGAACCACCGGATCATCCTCGCCGCCGCACAGGAACAAGGGCAGATTGGGTGTGTAGGTGCGCAAATCGTTTTTCACCAGCCATTTGCGCAGCGGCTGCGCCGGAGCGCAGCTGAGCGGTGCGGCACTGCTGGCATTGCACGGATTGGCCTTGAGGTCGGCCAGGTAAGCGTTGCGGTAGCTGGTCTTGATCAGGTGGCTGGGACCGAAGAAGCTGCCGTAACCGGCCGCCTGCGGCAGCGAATCGGAAGCAAACAGCACATCGTCCGGCAACTTGCCGGCCGTCACCAGGTCGCCCAGGCTTTGCGTCCCCGGCAGCAGGTCGGCAATCCCGGCCGCGTACGGGCTTTCGTAAATGTCGGCGGTGCTGGTGTACAGCGCCGCGCCGGCGTGCTGGCCGGCATTGATCAACATGGGGATGAAGCCGGCCGAGCCGGTGGTCGGCGCCCCGCCAAAGATGCCGTCGCCAAACTGGCTCAGCGCATAGGGACCGGACAACGGCGCTGCCGCCGTCACCGTGAATTCCGTCGCGTACTTGGTCTGCATGGCGCGCTGGGTGGCCATGGCCACGAAGCCACCCTGAGAGTAACCACTTACCATCAGCCGCGCCGACGCGTTGGCGCCGATGCTGCCGAAGGCGCTGCGGGCGGCGCGCAGGGCGTCGATCATGTCGGCGGATTGCTGCTCGGCGTCCAGATAAGGATGGTAGCCGGCGGTGGAGCCCGCATAGCCCACGTAGTTGGGCGCCACCACGATGTAGCCCTGGGCCGCGAACAGGGCGGCGATCAGGCGCGGTTCGCTGGCCGAGAGGTCGGCCATGTCGGTACTCTTCCTGACCGAGGTGCCGTGCGCGTACAGCAGCACCGGCCGCCCGCCCTGGCAGGCCGGGTTGCCACCGGACGGTACGTAAACGGCGCCGCCGGCCGGCGTGTCGGCCGCCATGGAATCGATGGTGTGGTATTTGAAGGAGTAAGCCGTGACGGCGCAGGTCGGCGTGCCGGTGATGTCGCTGCCGAAGTCGGTTTGCGCATCGACCAGCGCCTTGAGTGTGGCCGGGTCGACGGTGTTGAGCACCACGCCGGCACTGACGGTGACCGGCGCCACGGCGGCGCTGCCGATCAGCTGGCCGCGCAGCGATACCGGCGGCGGTGGCGGCGCGGCCACCACGCCGCCGCTCTGGCTGCCGGCGCCGCCGCCGCCGCCGCAAGAAGCCAACAACACCGCTACCGGAATCAGAGCCAGACGAGCACCACGCATATCGCATCCTTGTAAGACGGCCGGGCGAGGTTTTCGGCCGGCAACCAAATCATCTTAGCAGGAAAGCAATGCGGGTACGATGGGCCGCAGGACAACAATCTCAGCCTATTTTTGCAGCAGCGCCTCGATCACGCCGGCCGAGCCGAAGACGGCGCGGCGCAGGCGGTCGTTGACGCCCAGCCAGGCGCTGTCTTGCGGCGGTGTTTCGACCAGGATCAGGTCGGCGCCGGTCTGATCCATGTCGCGCAGGGCGGCATACAGGCCATAGGCGTAGCCGGCCGGATCGGCCGGCAGCTGCCGCGCCGCGCGCACCGATGGCGCCGCAAAGGCGTGGCTGATCACCGCCACCTTCACGCCCCGGCCATGCAGTCGGGCCAGCGTATCGGGCAACGCCGCGTTCGCCAGCATGGTGACCGGCGTGCGCGGCGCGTAATGCGATTCCAGCGTGCCGGAGGCGCGCGGCGCGGCCTGATCCGGCGCGGCCGGCAGCATGCCGATCACGTCGGCGATCTGTTGCGCGCTGATGTGGCCGGGACGCAGCAGCACCGGGCCATGCGTCGCCAGACGCGACATATCGACGATGGTCGATTCGATGCCGACCTGGCTCGCTCCGCCCTCCAGCACCACGCTGAGCATGGACGCCGAGCAGGCGGCGTCGCCGTTGAGGGCGCCGTCGTCATGGGCGTCGAGGCCGAACTCGTCGCGCACGTGCCGGGCGGTGGTCGGGCTGACATTGCCGAATTTGTTGGCCGATGGCGCGGCAACCCCGCCCTTGCCGCCCTTGAAGGCGCTCAGCAAGGCGATCGCCACCGGATGCGACGGGCAGCGGATGCCGACCGAATCCTGGCCTGCCGAGACGGCGTCTGGAATGTGCGGATTGCGCTTGAGGATCAAGGTCAGCGGGCCGGGCCAGAACGCCTGCGCCAGCTTGCGCGCCTCTTGCGGCACATCGGTGGTCCAGTAGTCGAGATCGGCGCCGGGCGCGATGTGCACGATCACCGGGTGGTCGTGCGGCCGGCCCTTGGCCTCGTAAATGCGCGCAACGGCGGCCGGGTTTTCCGCATCCGCGCCGAGGCCGTAGACGGTCTCGGTCGGGAAGGCGACCAGGCCGCCCTCTTCCAGCACGGCCGCCGCGTTGGCGATGGCCGCCTGGTCGGCAACGGTGGCGGACGGCTGCTTCACGGTGCCGCCTCGGCCTCAATCCCGAGGATGGCGCAGGCGGCGTTGAGCTGCTGCTGCGCTTGTTCCAGGGTCGGCGCGATGAAGGTCAGGTGCCCCATCTTGCGGGCGCGGCGCGGATCGTCCTTGCCGTACAGGTGCAGATTGGCGCCGGGCAGTGCCAGCACTTCATCCCATGCCGGTTCGCGCGGCTCGTTGCTGTCGCCCTCGAACCAGACGTCGCCCAGAATGTTGAGCATGACGGCCGGCGAATGCTGGCGCACATCGCCCAGCGGCAGGCGCGCCATGGCGCGCACTTGCTGCGCGAACTGGCTGGTGACGCAGGCGTCGATGGTGTAGTGGCCGCTGTTGTGCGGACGCGGCGCCATTTCGTTGACCACCAGCGAACCGTCGGTCAGCACGAAGAACTCGATGCACAGCACGCCCACGTAGCCCAGCTCGGCCACGATGGCTTGCGCCGCCTTCTGCGCTTGCACGGCGCTCGCGTCCGAAACGTTCGGGCCGGGCACGGTGGTGGTGAACAGGATGCCGTCGCGGTGCACGTTTTCGGCGATCGGGTAGACCACGGATTCGCCGTCATGGCCGCGCGCGGTCAGCACGGAAACCTCGTATGCCAGCGGCAGCATCTTCTCCAGCAGGCAAGTCACCTTGCCCATGGATTCAAACGCCGCCTGCACATCGGCGCGCGACTTCACGCGCACCTGGCCCTTGCCGTCATAACCCATGCGCACGGTTTTCAGGATGCCGGGCAGCAGATGGTCATCGATGGCGTCGATGTCTGCCTGCGAGGCGATCACCTTGTGCGGCGCCGGCATCACGCCCGACTTGGGCGCGCAGCTGACGAAGAACGACTTCTCGGCGATGCGGTCCTGCGCCACCGACACGCCATGCGCGTTGGGCGCCACAAACACCGATTGCGCCAGACGCGACAGGCTGTCGGCCGGGACGTTTTCAAACTCGGTGGTGACGGCGGCGCATTGCGCGGCCAGCGCGTCGAGGCCGGCGGCATCGCTGTAGCCGGCGTTGACCAGACGCTGCGCGACCTGGCCGGCCGGGCATTGCTCCGACGGCTCCAGCACGGCAACCTGATAGCCCATGGCTTGCGCAGCCTGGGCAAACATGCGGCCCAACTGGCCGCCGCCCATCACACCCAGCCAGGCTGGCGGATTGGCTTGCGGCAGGATGGGCTTCAACTTCGTATCACTCATTGTTCACAGCGGCAGAGTCATGGCCTTGGCGGCCTCGGTTTGGGTAACGCGGAAGGCTTCCAGTTTGGCGGCCAGCGCATCGTCGGTCGAGGCGATCATGGCCACGGCAGTCAGCGCCGCATTGGCGGCGCCCGCTTCGCCGATGGCGAAGGTCGACACCGGCACGCCTTTCGGCATTTGCAGGATGGACAGCATGGAGTCTTCGCCGCGCAGGTATTTGGACGGCACCGGCACGCCCAGCACCGGCACGATGGTCATGGCCGCGACCATGCCCGGCAAGTGCGCCGCGCCGCCGGCGCCGGCGATGATGGCGCGCAGGCCGCGCGCGCGGGCGCTCTTGGCGTAGGCATACATCTCGTCCGGCATGCGGTGCGCCGAGATCACCTGCGCTTCAAACGGCACGCCGAATTGCTTGAGGATGTTGACCGCGTTCTGCATCACGTCCCAGTCCGAGGACGAGCCCATGATGACGCCGACCAATGGCTTCTGTTGATCGCTCATCGCTCAGGCCTTCAGCTTTTCGCCGGTCAGGCGCTCGATGGCTTCGAAGTACTTGGCCTGGGTTTTGCTGATGACGTCGGCCGGCAGCGCTGGCGCCGGCGCGGTCTTGCCCCAGTCCAGGGTTTCCAGATAGTCGCGCACGAACTGCTTGTCGAACGATGGCGGCGAGATGCCGGTGGCGTACGAGTCGGCAGGCCAGAAGCGCGAGGAATCGGCGGTCAGCACTTCATCCATCAGGTGCATGACGCCGTTCTCGTCCAGGCCGAATTCGAACTTGGTGTCGGCGATGATGATGCCGCGGGTGGCGGCGTATTCCGACGCTTCGGTGTACAGCTTGATGGCGACGTCGCGCATCTTGGCGGCCAGTTCGGCGCCGATGCGGCTTTCCATTTCTTCAAAGCTGATGTTCTCGTCGTGCTCGCCGAGGTCGGCCTTGGCGGCCGGCGTGAAGATCGGCTGCGGCAGCTTCTCGGCCTGCTTCAGGCCTTCCGGCAGCTTGATGCCGCAGATCGAACCGGTGTCCTGGTAGTCTTTCCAGCCCGAGCCGATGATGTAGCCGCGCACCACCGCCTCAACCATGATCGGCTTCAGGCGCTTGGCCACGACCGCGCGGCCCTTGACCTGATCCACCTCATCGGCCGCAACCACGGACTCCGGCGCCACGCCGGTCAGGTGGTTGGGGACGATGTGGCCCAGCTTCGAGAACCAGAAATCGGTCATCTGGTTCAGCACCATGCCCTTGCCGGGAATCGGTTCATTCATGACAACATCGAAAGCCGACAGGCGGTCGGTGGTGACGATCAGGATTTTGTCGTCGCCGACAGCGTAGTTGTCACGGACTTTGCCGTGGCCGAGGAGTGGCAGGGACTTGATGGAAGACTGGTAGAGGCTGTTCATAGCAAGGGAATGTAATGAAAAAGCAAAAACCGGCAAAAGAGGAAATCCTCGTTCGCCGGTTGAAAGAGGTTAATCCAAAGGGACTAACCCGTTATTTTACTTCACAATCTGGGCCAGCTCGCCGGCGGCGTAGCGCGCGGCCATTTTTTCCAGCGGAATTGGCTTGATTTTCGACGCCTGGCCTTCGCAACCGAAAGCCTGGAAGCGCGCGCGCACCACTTGCTCGGCGGCCGCACGGGCTGGCTTGAGGAAGTCGCGCGGGTCGAACTTCGATGGATTCTGGAACATGAATTGACGCACGGCGGCGGTCATGGCCAGACGGATGTCGGTGTCGATGTTGATCTTGCGGACGCCGTGACGGATGCCTTCCTGGATTTCTTCCACTGGCACGCCATAGGTTTCCTTCATGTCGCCGCCGAATTCGCGGATGATGGCCAGCAGTTCCTGCGGCACCGACGACGAGCCGTGCATCACCAGGTGGGTGTTGGGGATGCGGGCGTGGATTTCCTTGATGCGGTCGATGGCCAGGATGTCGCCGGTCGGCTTGCGGGTGAACTTGTAAGCGCCGTGCGAGGTGCCGATGGCGATAGCCAAGGCGTCGCACTGGGTCTTCTGCACGAAGTCGGCGGCCTGGGCCACGTCGGTCAGCAGCTGTTCGCGGGTCATGGTGCCGTCGGCGCCGTGGCCGTCTTCCTTGTCGCCCTTCATGGTTTCCAGCGAACCGAGCACGCCCAGTTCGGCTTCCACCGTCACGCCGATGGCGTGCGAGAACTTCACCACTTCTTTCGACACTTCGACGTTGTACTCGTAGGAAGCCACCGACTTGCCGTCGGCTTCCAGCGAACCGTCCATCATCACCGAGCTGAAGCCCGAACGGATGGCGGCCATGCAGACCGCCGGCGACTGGCCGTGGTCCTGGTGCATGACCACCGGGATGTGCGGATACGCTTCAATGGCGGCGTCGATCAGGTGGCGCAGGAAGGCTTCGCCGGCATATTTGCGGGCGCCGGCCGAAGCCTGCATGATCACCGGCGCGTTCAGCGCATCGGCGGCAGCCATGATGGCCTGCACTTGTTCCAGGTTGTTGACGTTGAACGCAGGGATGCCATAGCCGTTTTCAGCGGCGTGGTCCAGCAGTTGACGCATGGATACGAGGGACATGGTAATACTCCAATAACAATAAAAAAACCTGTCACCGGCCCGTCGTCATCCCCGACGTGCCGGTCAATTAACTAAATTCGCCGACCTTGACGATACGCAGCGCGTTGGTGCCGCCCACCTGGCCCATCGGCGAGCCCCAGGTGACCACGATGGTGTCGCCCTTCTTGACGATGCCATGGGCCACCAGCAGCTCCTCGGCCTTCTTCAGCACGGCGGCGCTACCGCCTTCCTGCGCCAGATTGTAGGCCTTGACGTTGCGGTACAGCGCCACCTTGCGCAGCGTCGTGGTCGACGGCGTCAGCGCGAAAATCGGCGTGTCGATGTTGTGGCGGCTCATCCAGAGCGCGGTCGAACCGGACTCGGTCAACGCCACAATCGCCTTCACGTCCAGGTGGTGCGCGGTGAACAGCGCAGCGTAGGCGATCGACTGGTCGATACGGGTGAAGGTCGCATTCACGAAATCGGCGTCCAGCTTGTTGTACTCGGACTGCTCGGCTTCCACGCAAATGGCGGCCATCATTTCAACGGTTTCAATCGGGTAGCGGCCCGATGCGGTTTCAGCCGACGTCATCACGGCGTCGGTGCCGTCCAGCACGGCGTTGGCCACGTCCGACACTTCGGCGCGGGTCGGCACAGCATTGAAGATCATCGACTCCATCATCTGGGTCGCGGTGATCGCCAGCTTGTTCGACTCGCGCGCCATGCGGATCATGCGCTTCTGCAGCGCCGGCACGGCGGCGTTGCCCACTTCCACGGCCAGATCGCCACGCGCCACCATGATGCCGTCGGACGCGTCGAGGATCTCCTGCAGCAGCGGGATCGCTTCGGCACGCTCGATCTTGGCGATCATCATCGGCTTGTGGCCGAATGGCTCGCCGGCGATGTTGGCCAGCTGGCGCGCCATTTCCATGTCGGTTGCGCTTTTCGGGAACGAGATCGCCAGGTAATCGCACTGGAAACTCATTGCCGTCTTGATGTCTTCCATGTCCTTGGCGGTCAGCGCCGGCGCGGTCAGGCCGCCGCCCAGGCGGTTGATGCCCTTGTTGTTGGACAGTTCGCCGCCGATTTTCACGACGGTGTAAATCTCGCTGCCGATGACTTTTTCCACCACCAGCACGATCAGGCCGTCGTTCAGCAGCAGGTGATCGTCCGGACGCACGTCCTGTGGCAGGGCCTTGTAGTCCAGGCCCACGCGTTCCTGATTGCCCAGTTCGCCGTTCTCGCCCCACTTGGCGTCGAGGATGAACTTGTCGCCCTTGGCCAGTTCAATCTTACCATTCTCAAATTTGCCGACGCGGATTTTCGGGCCCTGCATGTCCGCCATGATGGCCACTTCACGGCCGCACTCGGCAGCTGCCTCGCGCACCAGGCGAGCGCGGTCGATGTGGTCCTGCGCCTTGCCGTGCGAGAAGTTCAGGCGCACGACATCCACCCCGGCACGGATCATCTTGACCAGTACGTTGAAGTCGGTAGAAGCAGGGCCGATCGTGGCGACAATTTTGGTGCTACGAGACATAGTATTCCTTAGCGGTAGGTCATGCGAACAGTTTCCGCGACGCGGAAACCAGGAAGCTGCTTTTGTTGTGGTTGAGGCATCAAATCTGTAGATTTGCTACAAATTCGATGCCCTTCCCAGGCATTACCTGGATTCTACTGTTAATTTGCTACAAAGCACGACCGTGCTATTTACTACCCTTTACTTCGCTGCGGCGCGCTGTGTCAGGATCTCGACCGCTGGCAGGGTTTTACCTTCCAGGAACTCCAGGAAAGCGCCGCCGCCAGTGGAGATATAGCCCACTTGCTCGCCGATGTTGTACTTGGCGATGGCCGCCAGGGTATCGCCGCCGCCGGCGATCGAGAACGCCTTCGATTCCGCGATGGCCAGCGCCAGCGTCCTGGTGCCTTCGGCAAACTGGTCGAACTCGAACACGCCAACCGGGCCGTTCCACACGATGGTGCCGGCGGCGCCGATCTGCTGCGCCAGCTGGGCGGCGGTTTTAGGACCGATATCCAGGATCATGTCGTCATCCGCGACATCTTTAACGTCTTTTACGGTGGCGGCGGCGGTCGGCGAGAATTCCTTGGCGCACACCACGTCGACCGGAATCGGTACTTGCGCGGCGCGCTTGGCCATTTTGTCGATGATGGTTTGTGCAGCGCCCACCAGATCCGGCTCGGCCAGCGATTTGCCGATCTTCAGACCGGCAGCCAGCATGAAGGTGTTGGCGATGCCGCCGCCGACAATCAGGTTGTCCACCTTGTCGGCCAGCGATTCCAGGATCGACAGCTTGGTCGAGACCTTGGAGCCGGCCACGATGGCCAGCAGCGGACGGGCCGGGGCGCCCAGCGCCTTGCCCAGTGCGTCCAGCTCGGCGGCCAGCAGCGGGCCGGCAGCGGCCACCGGCGCGAACTTGGCAATGCCGTGGGTCGAGGCTTCCGCGCGGTGGGCGGTGCCGAAAGCGTCATTGACGTAGATGTCGCACAAAGCGGCCATTTTCTGGGCCAGTTCGTCGCTGTTCTTCTTTTCACCCTTGTTCACGCGGACGTTTTCCAGCAGTACCACCTGGCCGGCTTGCAGGTTTTCCAGGCCGGCGCCGTCCACCCAGTTCTGTTTCAGTTCAACCGGCTGGCCCAGCAGCTCCGACAGGCGCTTGGCGACCGGCGCCAGGCTGTCTTCCGGCTTGAACTCGCCTTCGGTCGGACGGCCCAGGTGGGACGTGACCATGACCTTGGCGCCAGCGGCAACCGCCGCCTTAATGGCTGGAACGGACGCGCGAATGCGCGTATCTTCGGTGATATTGCCAGCATCATCCTGCGGCACGTTCAGGTCGGCGCGGATGAAAACGCGTTTGCCTTGCAGTGCGTTTTGATCGATGAGGTCTTGCAGACGGATGAAGTTCAGAACAGCGGACATGGCTACCCAAGGTCGAGTTGAAGGAAGAGCGCTATTTTACCGCAAGCCCGCTGTGATTTTTCTGTTATTAAGTTACATCTATCAACCGCAATGCCGTGAAGAAAGCCATGCCGAAGACGATGGTTTCCAGCATATTGCGACGCAGCAAATAATAGATCGTGGCGACAATACCGGACACCAGTTTCAGGTTGCTGGCATCCAGCACCGGCTGGCCGTTGGCGGCCAGAATCAGGTCCGGCGCCACGATGGCGGCCAGCGCGCAGGCCGGCGCGTAGCGCAGCATTTCCTGCACCCGTTTGGGAATGGTGATGTGGTGGCCAACCAGCCAGAACGAGCTGCGCGTGCAGGCGGTAGCCAGCGCCAGCACCAGGATCACCAGCCAGATTTCCCAGTCAGCCACGCTTGCCTCTCCATTTTTCAGCGGTTTCTTCAATGATCATCGCGGTCAGCATGCCGACCAGCACGGCCAGCAGCAAGCCCAGCTTATATGGCAAGCCGGCCGCCAGCACCGACACGGCCCCTGCCACCAGCACGCCGCACAGGGCGGGACGGCCGGCCATCAGCGGGATCATCACGCAAATAATCGCCAGCGTGCCGGCAAAACTCAGGCCCCACTCCGGCGGCACGGCGCTACCCAGGAATATGCCGGCGATGGAACCGATCTGCCATGAAGCCCAGTTCGGGTACAGCAGGCCTTTCAGGTATGAGAGCTTGCCAACCTGCGGCGCTTCGGACGGGTATTTTTGCAGGAACAGGGCCACCGTCATATCGCCGGCCACATAGCCCAGCATCAGGCGCTGACGCCATGGCAGGTGCGAGAAATGCGGCGCCAGCAGGGCGGAAAAGATCACAAAACGCAGGTTCACCACCAGCGCCGTGGCGAAAATCACCCAAATCGGCGCATTTGCCGCGATCAGCGGCAAGGCCGCCAGCTGCGCCGAGCCGGCAAACACCACCAGCGTCATGCCCAGCGCCTGCGGTATCGTCAGGCCGGACTTGACCATGGCGATGCCGACCACCAGCCCCCACGCGCCGATGCCGAACAGCGCCGGCATGCCGGTTTTGACGCCTTCGCGCCAGGAGGGTTCGTGATGGGCCGCGACGCAGGGAACGCTGGCTGTACTGCTGATATCAGTCATGGAATCGTTGTGGCATTCCTGCCACAGGAGGGGCTCTGCCGGGATTGTCGAGGCGCTATTTTACCGACGATTTTTGCTCGGTGCGCGAATCCGTTAGAATCGTGCTTTTCTCTCAGCCATCTGGAGCCCCAAGAAATGACCACCCATAACGCCGCCAACGCCGTAGAACTCGATGGCAAGGATCTGCCGGCCCACTGCCCTAACCCAGCCATGCCGCTGTGGTCGTCGCACCCGCGCGTGTTCCTGGAATTCGTCCACGGCGAAGCCAAGTGCCCCTACTGCGGCACCGCCTACCGCCTGAAGCCGGGCACGGTCGTCGGCCACCACTAACCAGCCAGCGCCGACCATGCCAGCCAAGAAAACGCACAACGGCAGCGCCGCCGAAACCGAAGCGGCCTTCTACGATGCCCTCAACCGTGCTGACCTGGAGGCGCTGATGGCCCTGTGGGCAGAGGACGACGAAATCGTCTGCGTGCATCCGGGCGGGCCGCGTCTGATCGGGCACGCGGCGATCCGCAATTCATGGGCCGCCATCCTGGAGCATGGCGGCCTGCACATCCTGCCGTCGCAGCTGCACGAAACCCACACATTGATGAGCTCGGTCCACACGGTGGTGGAAGGCAGCACCGCCGCCACCGGCGAACCGGCGCATCTGGTCGCCACCAATGTGTACGCGAAAACGCCGCGCGGCTGGCGCATCGTGCTGCACCATGTTTCGATTGCCCCCGGCCCGGTGCCGGTGGACGTCAACACGCAGATACTGCATTAAGAACCCGCACGGCGGCACACAGGGGTCTGCCCCCGCCTCACCGGGGTAAAAGCCAACTCTCAATCATGCGATATCCAGCGCCGTTCTGGCTTCTCGGGGGCCATTTACAAACGATTTATCCGGCGATTGCCATCGCCAGGCCCGCCGTCAGCTTCCGCCGCGAGCGCTGGGATACGCCGGACGGCGACTTTATCGACGTGGATTTTGTCGACGGCCAGCCAGGCCAACCGTTCGTGGTGCTGTTCCACGGCCTGGAGGGCTCGTCCGACAGCCACTACGCGCGCGCCATGATGGCCGACGTGCAGGCACGCGGCTGGTCCGGCGCCGTGCCGCACTTCCGCAGCTGCTCGGGCGAAGCCAACCGCGCGCCGCGCTTCTACCACTCGGGCGACGCCGCCGAAATCGACTGGATCATCCGCCGCTTGCAGGCACAGCGAGGCGCGGATGGCGGCAAGTTCTACGCCACCGGCGTCTCGCTGGGCGGCAATGCCCTGCTGCGCTGGCTGGGCGAATCGCAGCACCATGCCGACTTTGTCGACGCCGCCTGCGCCGTCTCCGCGCCGCTGGACCTCGTCCAAGGCGGCATATCGCTGTCGAGCGGCTTCAACATGCTCTACACGCGCATGTTCCTGCAAACGCTGAAACCGAAGTGCGTAGCCAAACTACAGCAGTTCCCCGGCCTGTTCGACCTGGATGCCCTGCACGCCGCGCGCGACCTGTATGCTTTCGACAACGTGGTCACCGCGCCGCTGCACGGCTACCGCGACACCGACGATTACTGGCACCGCGCCAGCGCCAGGCACGTGCTGACCGACATCACCGTCCCCACTTTAGTGCTGAACGCCAGAAACGATCCCTTCCTGCCGGGACGCCATCTGCCGCAACGTGCGTCGCCGCGCGTGGTTCTCGACTATCCTGAACACGGCGGCCATGTCGGCTTTGCCGTCGGCGGGCCGCCGGGCCGCATCAACTGGCTGCCCAAGAAGCTGATCCACTTCCTCGAACAACATGGATGACATCGTCAAACAGGCGCTGGCCAAATGGCCCAATGTGCCGCACTGCTACGGCTGGCTGGCGCTGGACGCGCGCGGCAACTGGCGCATGCGCGACGAGCGCGCCCAGCACTTCAACCTGCCCGGCGACAAGCTGACCAATGCCGCGCTGGTCGGTTTCATCACGCGCAATTACGCGGCGGATGAACGCGGCTGCTGGTATTTCCAGAACGGTCCGCAGCGCGTCTACGTGCAGCTGGAAGCCACGCCCTACATCGTGCGCACCGATCCGGCGGCCGGCTGGCTGCTGCACACCGGCGCCGCGCTCGGCCCGCCCGATGCCGTGCTGCTGACCGACGCCGGCGCGCTGGTGCTGCGCAGCGGCGACGCCATCGCGCAGCTGGACGACCGCGACTTCGCCCAGGTACTGCCGCGTCTGCAAATGGACGGCGTGCCGGTGGCGGATGAGGTCTTGCTGGCATGGATGGAAGGCCGCGACGACGGCCCGCTCAGCCTCGACGGCGTGCTGGTCGAACGCATTGCCGGCGACCGGCTGGCGGCGCGCTACGGCTACGTCAGCGTACCGTCGGCCCCGGCTGCATAGGATCGGTCAGCTTGCGCAGACGGTCGAGCGGGCTGGCATAAGGGTTGTTGCTCTTGTCTTCGGTGCCCGACTTGAGCTCGGCCTTGAAGGCCGGGCGCGATTCCGCCATATCCTTCTTGCCCTTGTCGCCCATCTCTTCGCGGCGGCGCGCCTGCCATTCGCGTTCGCGCGCATCGATCAGCGACTGGTCGTAGAACGAGGCGTCGGGCGCCTTGCGCGCCAGGGCAAGCTGATCCAGCGCCGACAAGGTGCCGCCCTGCAAGGCATACGATTCCGCCAGCGCGATGTGCTGCAGGGCCAGCTTGCCCTGCCTGGAATACACGCGGGCGAGGATGTCGTAGATCTCGATATCTTCACGGTACAGCTGCGCCTGATCGCGCAGGTAGACGGCGGCCTCCTCCAGCTTGCCGGCCGCCAGCAGCGCTTCGCCATACTGATGCGCAATGCCGCGCGACAGCGGGAACTTCTGGTGCGCCGCGTCCGCTTCCGTCACGGCCTTGGCCAGCACCGCCTGGTTATCGGTCTGCGCCAGCCTGATCTCCAGCGAAGTGGCGGCAAAGATGGCTTCAGCCTTGCTGCGCGGCGAAGCGCCGAACACGCCGGCCGGTGGCGGCCGGTTGACGGTCTCTTGCGCCTTGTCCAGCCAGCTCTGCGCGGCCGTGGTGTCTGCCTGCTTCAGGCTCAGGAAAGCCATGCCGTACTGGCCGGCGGCCTTCTGCTGCCAGCTGTCCTGCTGAATTTGCGCCTGGAAGAACTGCCTGGCCTCGTTGTAGCCGCTGGCAGTCTGATCCTGCAGCACGCGGGCGCGCGAACGCACCAGATAAAAATCGAGGCTGTCGGCGCGCTGCTTGTACGGCTGCTCGCGGATGCGCGCCTGAATGTCGGCGATACGCTCGCTGGTCAGCGGGTGCGTCAGCAGCCAGGCCGGCACCAGATCGCTGTAATTGCGGGTGGAATTCTGCATCTGCTGGAAGAAGGCCACCATGCCCGAGGTATCGAAACCGGCCTCGCCCATGATCTGGAAGCCGATGCGGTCGGCCTCGCGTTCGGCTTCGCGGCCGAAGTTCAGCTGACGCTGGATGGCCAGGCCCTGACCGCCAAGAAACACGCCCATGGCCGCATCGCCGCCCTGGCGCGAGGCCAGCGCGGCCAGGATCATGGCCGCCAGCGGGATCAGCGCATCCTGCTTCTGCTGGCCGATGGAGCGGGCGATATGCCGCTGCACCACGTGGCCGATCTCGTGACCCAGCACCGAAGCCAGTTCCGACTCGGTCTGCGCCTGCAGCAGCAGCGCCGAGTGCACGGCGATAAAGCCGCCCGGCAGGGCGAACGCATTCAACTGCGGATCGCGCACCACGAAGAAAAAGTAATCGTACTTGGCTTCGCCGCGCGCGCCGGGACGGGCGTCCACCAGCGCGTTGCCGAAGTTGTTCATGTATTCGAGGATGGGGGCGTCGTCGAGGTAATCGCGGTCGCGGCGGATATCGCGCATGATCTCCTCGCCCAGCTTGCGTTCCATCAGCGGCGACAAATCCTGATTCTCGGTGCCGCCGAGCGCGGGCAGGTTGGGGATTTTGGCCGGCGCGAGCCCGTTCTGCGCCATCGCCATCGGCATGGCCACCAGCAGAGCCGCGGCGACGGTGCGCAGGCGGCCGGAGTAAGAGGAGCGTTTTGCTTTCACGGTGATATGATACCCGCAACCGGGCTGCTAAAGCTTAGCGCCAGATTATGACTCATTTTATGCCCCCACCATGACCACCGACCACCTGACCCACTTCGACGCCACCGGACAAGCCCACATGGTGGACGTCGGCGCCAAGGCGGAAACCCACCGCATCGCGCTGGCAACCGGCTCCATCCGCATGAAGCCGGAAACCCTGGCCATCATCATGAGCGGCACCGCCAAGAAAGGCGACGTGCTGGGCATCGCGCGCATCGCCGCCATCATGGCCTCCAAGCGCACCAGCGACCTGATTCCGCTATGCCATCCGCTGGCCCTGACCAAGGTCGCGGTGGACTTTGAAACCGATGAAGCCAACGCCAGCGTCCACTGCAAAGCGCAAGTTGAAACCTACGGCAAAACCGGCGTCGAAATGGAAGCCCTCACCGCCGTGCAAGTCGGCCTGCTGACGATTTACGACATGTGCAAGGCGGTCGATCGCGGCATGGTGATGTCCAACATCCGCGTCACCGAAAAACACGGCGGCAAGTCGGGCGACTGGAGTGCCACCAGCTAATGATAGGCGGCACCGCCAACTTTCATGAAACCGTGGAGGATTGGATAGACAATCCAGACGGCCCACGCACAATGGCGCAAGCGAGAATAATTGCCGAGAACAACGGCGCCCCGATCGAAGATGATATGCACTTCATCCCCGTCCCTGACGCATGGTTCGATGAGAATTTTGGTAACGCATATGCCATCTATGGTCGTCTCTCAGCCCACCGTGCAAACGAATTAATTCTGTGGAAATCAAAGTCAGGCCACTCGTTTTTGGATCCAGACGATAAGATTAATATTTGGGTGAGAGAATCTGTACTTCGCAGCGATCGTGCAATTACGGCTGTCCTTGCCCACGAGGCTTATGAAATTGAGGCATTGCGTTTAGAATTCGCTAAAAATGGTGGCGGCCTGCACGTTAGGCGATATGAGGACCTGATCAAAGTGAACGTGCCGGGCAATTTTCACTGGAAAGCGGCAGGGTTTGGCGATGAGTTGGTGCGTAAGATGATCGAACAGGGGAAATAGCATGATTGCTCAGCTAGAGACACTACTGCGCATGCACAACGCAGGGATGATGCCTATGAAAGATCTGGTGTCGCTGGTGGTGAAATGCGTCGCCCAATACGGCGATAAAGCCGACTTTGAAGCCTTGCCGATAAACATACAAAAGGCCGTTCTGCATGAGATCAATTTGTATCGAAAAACGGGAAAATGGCTGGTGATCTCGAATTTAGGCAGAGAAAATTACGCGCCTTATGCGAAAGCCTTCATGGAAAAAGTGCCGCAAAACGCACGTGAACGCCTCCCGGTAAAAATAAAGCGCAACGCAACCATGTAAGTCAGCTTAATTATTTGGCAAAGCATCGTCTTGTCTGATTGTTACCCCAACTTGGCGGGTATATAATCGATGTCGCAGGGACAATTTTTTGACGAGAAAGAGCTGAATGAGTAGCAACCCTCCGCCAAGTGAAGCCAAGACTCAGGAGTACGAGTTTGAGCAAATGAACCTGCAGGTGGGCGGCAGGATTCAGTTCATCACCCACCGGACCATCAAACCCATCCAGCACTTCTCCACCCTGATCGGCTGGGTCAAGGATGAGTACATGATCGTCAAGGTGCCGTTCGAGAACGGCGCCCCCATCGCGCTCAACGATGGCGACAAGCTGACCATCCGCGTCTTTTCCGGCGTGAACGTATGCTCCTTCTCCTGCGTGGTGCAGCGCGTGTTCGCGCGTCCGCTGTTCTATGCCCATCTGAGCTTCCCGGTCTCCATCCAGGGCACCAGCCTGCGGGCGGCCATGCGCGTCAAGGTCGACATTCCGGCTCAGGTCACCACCGCTTCCGGCGCCAGCACCTCGGTCTTCCTGGTCAACCTCAGCGTCTCCGGCGCGCTGATCGAATCGCCCAAGCAGCTGACCGACGGTGACGCGCAAGTGGCGCTGTCGTTCTACCTGATCGCCCAGCCCGGCAATCGCCAGGTGCGCATCAATCCGAACGCCATCATCCGCAACATCAATGTGGTCAAGCCGGCCGCCGGCGACAAGGCCGAGGTGTTCACCTACGGCGTGCAATTCCTCGACCTCGATCCGGTCCACTACACCATGCTGCAAAACCTGACCTACGAAGCGCTGATCGCCGACCGTCAGAAAATCGTCTGATCCAAATAAAAAAACCCGGCAATTGCCGGGCTTTTGCTAAGCGAGCCGCGTATCAAGGCACGCTGTTTTTGGTGATGGCGGCCGCGGCAGCGGTGTTGGAGACGTCGGTCGTGATGGTCCAGGTGACCGCCGAACCGCCGGCGGCGACATTCGGTTTGAAGGTGATGGTTTTGCCGTCCACGCCCGACGCCACGCCCGAAGCGGCAAAGGTCAGGGTGATCACGCCGTTGGCGCCCACGGTTGCCTTGTCCACTTCCTTGGTTTTGGTGAAGGAGGCATCGGCCGGGATGCCGCCGGCGCCGGCGGTGCAGGTGCTGACGTCGCCGCCCGCTTCCTGGGCGCACAGCGCCACGGCGGTTTTCAGCGAATCCACGGCCGACATGGCGTTGGCGACCTTGGCCTTGGCGGTGTAGTCGCTGTACGCAGGAATCGCCACAGCGGCCAGGATGCCGATAATCGCGACGACGATCATCAGTTCGATCAGGGTAAAGCCGGCCTGGGCCTGCTTCTTCATCATTTGCATGGATTTCATTTGCGGCTCCTTCGGTTAAAACACATTGTTGGGTGCTACACCTCCCTTTCTGCAATTGGTGTGCCAACGTGTTTTTGCCCAAATTTTCAGCAAACGGGGCTAAAAAGTGCCGTTTTTTGTCAGTCCGGACCGCCACAATTTGTCATGCCGGGCCAGCCTGACAATTATTGTCAGGCGATGCGGAAGGCCAGCATCGTGCCGCCGAGGTCGATCACATCGCCATGGCTGAGGCGTTCGGACGACTGTCGATCGAGCGCGGTGCCGTTCAGCCGCGGCGCGACGTCGCCCTCGGTATGGGTGATGGTGTAGAAATCCGGATGGCGGTGGATCACCACCACTTGCGCGCCGGCCCGGCCCAGCGTGGTCTGCGGCTTGGTCAGCGCCACGTGCTTGCCGGCATTGGCGCCGTTGAGGATGGAAATCTCGGCCAGCACCGGCTGCGCCGCCGCCAGCGGGCGGATGCCGTCGGCCACGAATTCCAGCTGGAACTTGGCCATTTTGATCACATCCTGGTGTTGCAAGAAATGCTTGCCGATGCGATGGCCGTTCACAAACGTGCCGTTGGTGCTGTGCAGGTCTTCGAGGAAGGAATCGTCGAGGATGGTGACGATGGCCGCATGGCCGGCGCTCACGGCCGGATGGCTCAGCACGATATCGTTGCGCGGGTGACGGCCCAGCGTCATGCGCTCTTTGCTGAGTTGAATCTGCTGCTCTACCTGTCCATTGCGCGAGATGATGAGCTTGGCCAATCCAGCGATCTCCAAAAAATAAAGGGGAGCACGAGGCTCCCCTTTATTATTCCACAACCGAAATTACAGCATGGCCTTCAGCAGGCGTGCCATTTCCGATGGGTTCTTGGTGGCTTTGATGCCGCACTCTTCCATGATGTCCAGCTTGGCTTGCGCGGTGTCGGCGCCGCCCGAGATCAGCGCGCCGGCGTGGCCCATGCGCTTGCCTGGAGGAGCGGTAACGCCGGCGATGAAGCCAACCACCGGTTTCTTCATGTTGTCTTTGACCCAACGTGCCGCATTGGCTTCGTCCGGACCGCCGATCTCACCGATCATGATGACCGCATCGGTATCTGGATCGTCGTTGAACATCTTCATGACGTCGATGTGCTTCAGACCGTTGATTGGGTCGCCGCCGATACCAACTGCCGACGATTGGCCCAGGCCCAGCGCGGTCAGCTGACCCACCGCTTCATAGGTCAGGGTGCCCGAGCGCGACACCACGCCGATACGGCCTTTCTTGTGGATGTGGCCAGGCATGATGCCGATCTTGATTTCGTCAGGGGTGATCAGGCCCGGGCAGTTAGGGCCCAGCAGCAGGGTTTTCGAACCGGCTTTGGCCATGCGATCCTTGATTTCCATCATGTCGCGGACCGGGATGCCTTCGGTGATGCAGATCGCCAGTTCCAGTTCAGCTTCCACGGCTTCCCAGATCGCGGCGGCCGCGCCTGCTGGTGGCACGTAGATCACCGACACGGTAGCGCCGGTGTTCGATGCGGCTTCTTTCACCGAACCGAAAATTGGAATGCCTTCGAAATCTTCGCCGGCTTTCTTCGGGTTCACGCCAGCGACGAAGGCGTTTTTGCCGTTCGCGTATTCGCGGCACATGCGGGTGTGGAACTGACCGGTTTTACCGGTGATACCCTGGGTGATGACTTTGGTGTCTTTATTGATCAGAATAGACATATCGGTTCCTTAATTATTTACCAGCAGCAGCGGCAACAACGCTCTTCGCTGCGTCTTCCATCGTGTCGGCGGAGATGATCGGCAGGCCGGAGTCAGCCAGCATTTTCTTGCCCAGGTCTTCGTTGGTGCCCTTCATGCGGACCACCAGCGGTACTTGCAGCGAAACGGCTTTCGATGCGGTGATCACGCCTTCGGCGATCACGTCGCAACGCATGATGCCGCCGAAGATGTTCACCAGGATGGCTTTCAGGCCTGGGTTTTTCAGCATGATCTTGAAGGCTTCGGTCACTTTCTCAGCCGTGGCGCCACCGCCGACGTCCAGGAAGTTGGCTGGCTCGCCGCCGAACAGTTTGATGGTGTCCATGGTGGCCATGGCCAGGCCGGCGCCGTTCACCAGGCAGCCGATATTGCCGTCCAGCGAGATGTAAGCCAGGTCGAATTTCGACGCTTCGACTTCAGCCGGATCTTCCTCGTCCAGATCGCGGTAAGCGACGATTTCCGGATGACGGAACAGGGCGTTGGCGTCGAAGTTGAACTTGGCGTCCAGAGCGATGACTTTGCCCGAACCGGTCAGGATCAGCGGGTTGATTTCGGCCAGCGAGGCGTCGGTTTCCCAGTAGGCTTTGTACAGGCCTTTCAGGTTGGTGACGGCGTCGGCGATCGAGCCTTCAGGCACGCCGATTTTCGCGGCGATGCCGGCGGCTTCAGCGTCGGTCAGGCCAACGGCCGGGTCGATAGCGATCGAGTGGATTTTTTCTGGGTGGGACTCGGCAACTTCTTCGATGTCCATGCCGCCTTCCGACGAGGCCATCAGCACAACGCGCTGGCTCACGCGGTCGGTTACCAGCGATACGTACAGTTCTTTCTTGATGTCCGCGCCTTCTTCGATCAGCAGGCGGCGTACTTTCTGGCCTTCCGGGCCGGTCTGGTGGGTCACCAGCTGCATGCCCATGATTTGGTCAGCGTATTCTTTAACTTGTTCCAGCGATTTGGCAACTTTAACGCCGCCGCCTTTACCACGGCCACCGGCGTGGATCTGTGCTTTCACAACCCAGACTGGGCCGCCCAAGGTTTCAGCAGCTTTCACTGCCTCTTCTACGGTCATGCACGGAATACCGCGCGGTACCGTCACTCCGTATTTCCGGAGGATTTCTTTGCCTTGATACTCATGGATCTTCATGCTGGCTTCCCTTCTGATGCTGATGTGTATAAATCGGTTGAATGATTAAGCAGATAATGTTGCTACGCGCTACCCGGTGCTGCTTTGTCCACCCAGCGCGGGTAAAACTTCGCCGCTGCGCCAGTCGTGGGGCACAGAGCTTGAAAAATGGGGTGCTTGATGCAGAGGGGGCCGCCAATATCCCGCGCGCCATCCTTGCAGGGGATAGCATTTGCGCGCGTGAGCCGCAGCGCACGTCGGATAACTGGAGTTAACAGAGACATAAGATCGATACCGCTCTCGCGGCATTTATATTAGTTAGCAGCCTGGCGCATTTCTCTTATTAAAAACGCACGTTGCCGCAGCTTCTACGGACAACCACCGCACCCGCGGTGCTGCAAAAACCCGTAAAGTGTAGCACACCCGGAAGCGAAGGGAAATTACTCGTCGAGCTCCGCACCTTTGATGACTTTCTGCACAACACGTTGCGAGAAGCCACGTTGCAGCAGAAAGCGGATCTGCTTATTGCGTTCCTGAGGGTCGTTGGCGACCACGCCGAATTTGCGCTGCCAGATCTCCTGTGCGCGTTCGAGTTCGGTATCGGCGAGGTTGGATTTGAGTTCCTGCAGCGCTTCGCCATTCACGCCGTGGCTTTGCAGTTCGGCGACGATGCGGCTGTTGCCGTAGCGCGATGCACGGCGATGGATGAGGGATTCGGAAAAGCGTTCCTGCGACAGCCAGTTGTTTTTTTCCAGCAGATCGAGCAGGGCGTCGACATCGTCGCCCTCCTCGGCATACTTGGCCAGCTTGCGGCCCAGCTCCAGCCGGCTGTGCTCACGCAGGGACAGAAAGCGCAGTGCGCGCGCTTTCAGGCTCAGTTGTGGCGCAGCCATGATGCGGTGAATTAAGCGGCGTCAGCTTCCGGCTTGGCCGGCTTGAGCTTGACCACGGTGTTGTCGGTGGCCAGTGGCGGCAGCGCGCGCACGCCCAGCGATTCGCGCACTTTGTTTTCGATTTCCCACGCCAGTTCCGGACGCTCCTGCAGGAACAGGCGCGCATTGTCCTTGCCCTGGCCGACGCGCTCGCCGTTGTAGCTGTACCACGAGCCCGATTTCTCGACGATCTTGGCTTCCACGCCCAGATCGAGGATCTCGCCTTCGCGCGAGGTGCCGGCGCCGTACAGGATGTCGAAGTGCGCTTCCTTGAACGGCGGCGCGATCTTGTTCTTCACCACCTTGACCTTGGTTTCGTTGCCGATCACCTCGTCGCCCGATTTGATCGAGCCGGTGCGGCGGATGTCCAGACGCACGGAGGCGTAGAACTTCAGCGCATTACCGCCGGTGGTGGTTTCCGGCGAGCCGAACATCACACCAATCTTCATGCGGATCTGGTTGATGAAGATGACCAGGGTGTTGGTGCGGTTGATCGAGCCGGTCAGCTTGCGCAGCGCTTGCGACATCAGGCGTGCCTGCAGGCCTGGCAGGGCGTCGCCCATGTCGCCTTCAATCTCGGCGCGCGGGGTCAGGGCGGCCACCGAATCGACCACCACCAGGTCCACCGAGCCGGAGCGCACCAGCGCATCGCAGATTTCCAGCGCTTGCTCGCCGGTGTCCGGCTGCGAGATCAGCAGCTCGTGCAGGTTGACGCCCAGCTTTTGCGCATAGCCCACGTCCAGCGCGTGTTCGGCGTCGATGAAGGCGCAGGTGCCGCCCAGCTTTTGCATCTCGGCGATGGTTTGCAGGGTCAGCGTGGTTTTGCCCGACGATTCCGGACCGTAGATTTCCACCACGCGGCCGCGCGGCAGGCCGCCGACGCCCAGCGCCACGTCCAGGCCCAGCGAGCCGGTCGAGACCACCTGCACTTCTTCGATAGGGGCACTGGCGTCCATGCGCATGACGGAACCTTTGCCGAATTGCTTTTCGATCTGGGCCAGCGCCGCTGCCAGCGCCTTGGCTTTTTCAGATGCAGGTACTACGCCTTTTTTCTCGTCCATAATGTGCTTTCAGCCAGTGGGGTTGTTCAATACAGGTAGCACTGTATAAAAAAACAGTGCTTAATGCAAGCGGGTTTTTGTATTTCTTTGAGATTGCACAAAAACTCGCCAAAATAGGGGCTCATGTAGCCGGAGTGTTTTTGAATGCGTATTTTACTTGCCGAAGACGATAGCGTCCTGGCCGACGGCTTGACCCGATCCCTGCGCCAGTCAGGCTATGCCATCGACTGCGTAAGAAACGGGCAGGAGGCCGATACCGCCCTGTCGACCCAGGAATTTGACTTGCTGATCCTCGACCTCGGCCTGCCCAGGCTGTCCGGGCTGGAAGTGCTGCGCCGCCTGCGCGCGCGCGGCTCGCTGCTGCCGGTGCTGATCCTCACCGCCGCCGACTCCATCGAGCAGCGCGTCAACGGCCTCGACCTCGGCGCCGACGATTACATGGCCAAACCTTTCGCCCTGTCCGAGCTGGAAGCACGGGTGCGCGCCCTGACCCGGCGCGGCGCCGGCGGCGGCGCCACCGTCATCAAGCACGGCCCGCTGAGCTACGACCAGGTCGGCCGCAGCGCCTACATCAACGAGCAGATGCTGGACCTGTCGGCGCGCGAACTGGGCCTGCTGGAAATCCTGCTGGCCCGCACCGGCCGCCTGGTGTCCAAGGAACAGCTGGTCGACCACCTGTGCGAATGGGGCGAGGAAGTCAGCAACAACGCCATCGAAGTGTATGTGCACCGCCTGCGCAAGAAAATCGAGGTGGGCGGCGTGCGCATCGCCACCGTGCGCGGGCTCGGCTACTGCCTGGAGAAATTCAATCCCGCCAACGCGGAAGCCGGGGACGGCCACAAGTGAACCAGCCGGAAGCCGCCGAACTGGAGTATCAACCGCCGCCGCCCGATGCGGACGAAGATATCCAACACTCCCTGTTCGGCGAAATCCTCGACTGGATGCTGGCCCCGCTGCTGCTGCTGTGGCCGATGAGCATAGCCATCACCTATCTGGTGGCCAAGTCCATCGCCAACCAACCGTTCGACCATGCGCTGGAAGACAGCGTGACCGTGCTGGCGCAGCAGGTGCGTTCGGTGGACGGCAAGATCATCAAGAGCCTGTCCGGCTCGGCGCGCGACATCCTGCGCGCCGACGACGTCGACAACGTCTACTTTCAGATCCAGGGCCCGCGCGGCGAGCACATCGACGGCGACCGCGACATGCCGCAGCCGGTGCTGGACGACGAAGACAAGACCAGCGCCGGCGGCGTGCGCTTCCGCAACGACGCCATGCACGGCACGCCGGTGCGCATCGCCTTTGCCTATGTGCAGCTGGAACGCACCGATGGCCGCGCGCCGCAGCTGGCGCTGGTGCAGGTGGCGGAAACGCTGGAGAAGCGCGCCCAGCTGGCCAACGCCATCATCAAGGGCGTGATCCTGCCGCAGTTCATCGTGCTGCCGGTGGTGCTGGCCCTGGTGTGGTTTGCGCTGGCACGCGGCCTGTCGCCGCTGGCGCAGTTGCAGGAACGCATACGCGCGCGCAGTTCGGAAGACCTGAGCCCGATCGCCTCCAACCAGGTGCCGGAGGAAATCACGCCGCTGGTGCGTTCGCTCAACGAGATGCTGGCGCGGCTGTCGCAAACCATCGACCAGCAAAAGCGCTTCATCGCCGACGCCGCGCACCAGATGCGCACGCCGCTGGCCGGCATGCGCATGCAGTCCGAGCTGGCGCTGCGCCAGACCGACAAGGCGGAAATCCACCGCTCACTGGAACAACTGGCCAAGAGTTCCGAAGCCGCCACCCGGCTGGTGAACCAGCTGCTGGCCCTGGCGCGCGCGGAGAACCAGCAGCCGGCCGGCAGCGCCATGCAGCCGCTGGATCTGGGCGAACTGGCGCGCAATGTGGTGCAGGACTGGGTGCAGGCCTCGTTCGCGCAGCGCATCGACCTGGGCTTTGAGGCGCCGGCCGCGCCGCTGACCATCACCGGCAATCCGACCATGCTGCGCGAGCTGCTGTCCAACCTGATCGACAACGCGCTGCGCTACACACCGGCCGGCGGCAGCGTCACCGTGCGGGTGCGCAGCGATGAGCTGGAACATGGCTACCTGGAAGTGGAAGACACCGGTCCCGGCATCGCGCCGGCCGAGCGCAAGCGCGTGTTCGAGCGCTTCTACCGTATCCTGGGCAACACCGCCGAGGGCAGCGGCCTCGGGCTGGCCATCGTGCGCGAGATCGCGCAGCAGCATGGCGCCGAGGTCGACATCTTCAACAACCCGCGCGCCACCCAGCCCAAACTGCCGGGCGCCCTGTTCCGTCTGACCTTCCCGCTGCCGCCGGCGCCGGCGGAAACTGAAGAAGAACCACCTTACTATGGATAAGCCGACACTGCCCACCAGCGCCAGCAACGCCCAAGCCGGCGGCAGCCCGGGCGCCGGATCGCCACCGGGCCGGCCGCGCCTGACGCGCACCGAACACTGGCAGCGCACGCGCCGCCTCACCGCCGTGCTGCTCTCGCTCTGGCTGCTGACCGGTTTCTGCGCCGCCTACTTCGCGCGCGAGCTGGCCGGGCTGAGCGTGTTCGGCTGGCCGCTGTCGTTCTACCTGGCGGCGCAAGGCGCCTCGCTGGTGTACCTCGCCATCCTGGCCTGCTACGCCTGGCGCATGCGCAAACTCGACAAGGAGCGCGCTTGAAGCCGCAACGCACCTACTTCCAGCGCCTGCGTTATTACTACAGCCTGTTCACCGCCGGTTTCGGCGGCTTCCTGATCGCGCTGGCCGCGCTGGAACAGGAAGGCATGCCGCGCGTCTGGATCGGCTACCTGTTCATGTTTGCCACCATCGTGCTGTACGCCCTGATCGGCGTCATCAGCCGCACCTCCAACGTGCTGGAATACTACGTGGCCGGACGGCGCGTGCCGGCCATGTTCAACGGCATGGCCACCGCCGCCGACTGGATCTCGGCCGCCAGCTTCATCAGCCTGGCCGGCGGCCTCTACCTGCACGGCTTCGACGGCCTGGCCTACATCATGGGCTGGACCGGCGGCTATTGCCTGGTGGCGCTGCTGATCGCGCCCTACCTGCGCAAGTTCGCCCAATACACCATTCCCGACTTTCTGGCCGAACGCTACGACGGCCGCGCCGTGCGCATCCTGGCGGTGATCGCCACCATCACCGTCTCCTTCACCTATGTGGTGGCGCAGATCTACGCCGTGGGGCTGATCGCCTCGCGCTTCACCGGCGTCGACTTCTCGGTCGGCATCTTCCTCGGCCTGGCCAGTATTCTGGTGTGCTCCTTCCTCGGCGGCATGCGCGCCATCACCTGGACTCAAGTGGCGCAGTACATCATCATCCTGGTGGCGTTTCTGATCCCGGCGGTCTGGCTGTCCGCCAAGCACAGCGACAACCCCATCCCGCAAGTGGCCTACGGCAAGCTGCTGCCCAAGCTGAGCGCGCGCGAGCACGTGCTGCAGGAAGATCCGAAAGAGGCCGAGGTGCGCGCCATCTTCCGCCAGCGCGCCGCCGACTACGCGATGCGCCTGAAAGACTTGCCGGCCGCGTGGGAAGCCGGCCGCATCGAAGCCCAGCGCAAGCTGGACAACGTCAAGGCCCGCAACGCCTCGCTGCTGGAAATCCGCAGCGCCGAGCGCGAGCTGGTGGCCTACCCGAAAAACGCCGACGAGGCCGAACGCCTGTGGACCGAGGCGCGCGCGCAAAACCTGCAGCACGCCGAACCGATCACGCCGCATGCCATGCCCTACCCGGGCGATCCGGCCACCTCCGATATCAAGCGCAACAACTTCCTGGCGCTGGTGTTCTGCCTGATGCTGGGCACGGCCGCGCTGCCGCACATCCTGATGCGCGCCTACACCACGCCCTCGGTGCATGCCACGCGGGTGTCGGTGTTCTGGACCCTGTTCTTCATCCTGCTGATCTACCTGACCATCCCGGCGCTGGCGGTGCTGGTCAAGTACGATATCTACAGCGCGCTGGTCGGCACCGACTACGCCCACCTGCCCAACTGGGTGTCGTACTGGACCAATGTGGACAAGCTCAACCCGCTGTTCAGCATCAGCGACATCAACCACGACGGCGTGGTGCAGCTGGCCGAAATCTCCATCGACGCCGACGTGCTGGTGCTGGCCACGCCGGAAATCGCCGGCCTGCCGTATGTGATCTCCGGGCTGGTGGCGGCCGGCGGGCTGGCGGCCGCGCTGTCCACCGCCGACGGCCTGCTGCTGGCCATTTCCAACGCCCTGTCGCACGACGTCTACTACAAGCTGGTCGACCGCGGCGCCTCCACCCAGAAGCGCGTGACCATCTCCAAGCTGCTGTTGCTGGCGGTGGCCTTCATTGCCGCCTATGCCGCCTCGACCAAGCCGGGCGACATCCTGTCGCTGGTGGGCGCGGCCTTCTCGCTGGCCGGCTCGACCATGTTCCCGGTGCTGGTGCTGGGCGTGTTCTGGAAGCGCGCCAATCATCAGGGCGCGATCGCCGGCATGATCACCGGCTTTTTAGTATGTATCTACTACATGCTGCACACCAACCCGGTGCTGGGCGGCAGCGCGGCCAACCAGTGGTTCCACATCGCCCCCATCTCGGCCGGCATTTTCGGCGTGCCTGCGGGCTTGCTGACGATTATCGCGGTCAGCCTGCTGACGCCGCCGCCGGCGCCGCAGACGGCCGCCCTGGTCGATTACATCCGCGCGCCGGAACAATAAAATACATTCACCAAGTGGCGGATTTGATAACTTGATGCTATTGTGCCCAAGTTACCAATTTCGCAAGCAGGCACATGCGCTTACAACATCTCCTGCGCGCCACGGCATTGGCCGGCGCGTTTCTCTGCGGCCCGGTCCTGGCGGCAGAGCCGGGCAAGCCCCTGCCCGCCATCGAGGACTTCTTCAACAACCCGGAATTCAGCGACGCCGTGCTGTCCCCCAACGGCAAATACCTGGCCGTGCGGGTGGGCAGCAAGACCAAGCGCGACATGCTGGGCGTGGTGGAACTCGACACCAACGCGGTCAAGGTGGTGGGCAATTTCTCCGACGCCGACATCGGCCGCTATGCCTGGGTCAATGACAACCGCCTGGTGTTCACCGCCACCGACAAAGACCTGGCCCAGGGCGATATGCGCTACGCGCCCGGCCTGTACGCCATCAACCGCGACGGCACCGGCTTCCGCCAGCTGGCCATGCGCAACGGCAAACCCTTCATCACCAGTGGCAGCCCCCTCGCCCAGCGCGAACTGCTCCCCTGGCACACCTACCTGATGAATCAGGATGGCGCCCAGGATTCCGACTACCTGTACGTGTTGGACCGCAATCTCAGCGGTCCAGGCCAGCTCAACCACGTCGACCTGGTGCGCCTGAATACCGCCAACGGCCGCATCACCGCCGTCCCCGACCGGCCCGGCGATAGCCACCAGTGGCTGCTCGACTACGACGGCGAGCCGCGCCTGACCATCACGGCGGAAAAAGGCACCAGCAGCATGTACTACCGCGATCCTTCCACCAAGGCCTGGCGCAAGCTGGGCGACTACGACAGCTACACCGGCAAGGGCGCCAGCTTCCGGCCGCTGGCCTTCGGCCCGGACGGCACGCTGTACGTGGTGGCCAGGCGCAATAGCGACGTGACGGCGGTCTACACCTACGACCTCAACACCGGCAAGCTGTCGGACCAGCCGCTGGTCAAGCTGGACGGCTACGACTTCCACGGCAAGCTCATCATGGGCAAAGGCAAGCTGCTGGGCGTGCGCCATCTGACCGACGCCATGGGCACCACCTGGCTCGACGCGGACATGAAGGCCATGCAGCAAAAAATCGACGACATGCTGCCCAACACCGTCAACCTGATCACCCTGCCGAAGCGGGCGGAATCGCCGTGGGTGCTGGTGACCGCCTACGCCGACATCTGGCCCAGGCGCATCATGCTGTACAACAGCGAGACGCAGAAGCTGACGCTGGTGGGCGCCTCCCACCCGGCCATCGATCCCAACCAGATGGCGCGCACCACACTGATCCACTACAAGGCGCGCGACGGCCTCAGCATCCCAGCCTGGCTGACCGTGCCGCAGGGCAGCGGCAAAAATCTGCCGATGGTGGTGCTGGTGCACGGTGGCCCCTACGTGCGCGGCAACGAGTGGGAATGGATGCCGGACGCCCAGTTCCTGGCCTCGCGCGGCTACGCCGTGCTGCAGCCGGAATACCGCGGCAGCACCGGCTTTGGCGCCAGGCTCTTCATGGCCGGCTGGAAGCAGTGGGGCTTGAAGATGCAGGACGATATCGCCGACGGCACGCGCTGGGCCATTGAGCAAGGCTATGCCGACAGCAAGCGCGTGTGCATCGCCGGCGCCAGCTACGGTGGTTACGCCACCCTGATGGGCCTGATCAACGACCCCGAGCTGTACAAATGCGGCGTGGAATGGGCCGGCGTCACCGACATCAACCTGATGTACGACGGCAGCTGGAACTTCACCTCCGACCTGCCGGAAGCCTACAAGCAGTATGGCATGCCACAGCTGGTGGGCGACCAGGTCAAGGACGCAGAACAATTGAAAGCCACCTCGCCGCTGCTGCAGGCGGCCCGCATCAAGCAACCGCTGCTGATGGCCTACGGCAGCGCCGACATGCGCGTACCGCTGCCGCACGGCACCAAGTTCTACAAGGCCGTCAAGCAAACCAATCCGAACGTCGAATGGATCGAGTACGAGGAAGAAGGCCACGGCTGGAAGCTGCCGAAAAACCGCATCGACTGGTGGGGCAAGGTCGAGCAATTCCTCAATAAGAATATCGGAGCATCCGCACCATGAAGCCATTGCATTTGATCGCCGCCGGGGTCCTGCTGGCGACCAGCCTGTCGGCGGCGGCCGTCGCCCTGCCGCCCGCTGCCGCCTTCTTTGAGAACACCCACTTTGCCGCGCCCAAGCTCTCGCCCAACGGCCGCTACCTGGCGGCCCGCGTCTCCAGGCCAGGCGAGCGCGACCGCCTGTCGGTGATCAATCTGGACGATATGAGCGTCAAGGTGGCCGCCATGTTCAGCGATGCCGACGTCGCCTACTTCGACTGGGTCAACGACAACCGTCTGGTGTTCCAAGGCTCCGACCACCGCCAGACCTATAGCGACGACAACCATCCGGCCGGCATCTTCGCCGTCAACCGCGACGGCAGCGGCTACCGCCAGCTGAGCAAGACCGATTACCGGCAAGGCGACAGCGCCAGCATCGGCAGCCTGATGAAGGACCATCTGCTGGACTGGAACCACTACCTGCTGGGCCAGCCAGGCAAGCAGGACAGCGACGACGTGTACGTGGTCAGGTACCAGATCAACAACAACTACACCGAGATCACCAACCACATCCTGCTGCGCCTGAACACCGTCACCGGCCGCGCCATGCCAGCCAGCAGTCCCGGCCAAGCCAGTGGCTGGCTGCTGGACCAGCAGGGCGAGCCGCGCCTGGCCTTCAACGACATCGGCAAGCGGCACGTGGTCTATTTGCGCGAAGGCGAGCAGTGGAACACGTTGCTGGAGACCGAGGCCTACGGCACTAATACCTTTGAGCCGGTCGGCTTCGCCCCCAGCGGCGCGCTGTACGTGGCGGCGCGCCGCGGCAGTGACAAGAGCGCCCTGTACCGCTACGACATCGCCAAACGCCAGACCGTGGCCGACGCCATGGTAGAAATGGACGGCTACGACTTCCTGCCCGACTTTGGCGACACCGATGAGGAAACCCTGGTGGTGCGCGACAACCAGCTGGTCGGCGTGCGCTACAGCGCCGACGTGCGCGGCGTGGCCTGGCTGGACGCCAAGGGCAAGGCCTTGCAGGCCAAGGTCGACCAGCTGCTGCCGGGCATGGTCAACGTGATCACCCTGCCACGCCGGCCGGAAACGCCGTGGGTGCTGGTGGAAAGCTATTCCGACGTGCAGCCGCGCATCTACGTGGTGTACAACACCGAGACCGGCAAGCTGATCAAGGTTGGCGCCAGCCGCGAGGCCATCCGCCCCGAGCAGATGGCCCGCCAGGAACTGGTGCGCTACAAGGCGCGCGACGGTCTGGAGATTCCCGCGCTGCTGACCTACCCGCGCGGTGCGGCCAGGAAAAACCTGCCGCTGGTGGTGTTGGTGCACGGCGGCCCATATGTGCACGGCAGCGACTGGGGCTGGCACGCCGACGCCCAGTTCCTCGCCTCGCGCGGCTACATGGTGATGGAGCCGGCCTATCGCGGCACCACCGGCTACGGCTGGCGCCACTTCCACGCCGGCTGGAAACAATGGGGCCTCAAGATGCAGGACGATATCGCCGACGGCACGCGCTGGGCCATCGCGCAGGGCTATGCCGATGCCAGGCGCGTGTGCATCGCCGGCGCCAGCTACGGCGGCTACGCCACCCTGATGGGACTGGTGAACGATCCGCAGCTGTACAAATGCGGCGTCGAATGGGCCGGCGTCACCGACATCAACCTGATGTACACCGGCGCCTGGAGCGCCGTGTCCGACATGAGCGACCGCTGGAAAACGCTGGGCATGCCGGTCCTGATCGGCGACCCGGTGCGCGACGCCGCGCAACTGGCGGCCACCTCGCCGCTGCAGCAGGCCGCCCGCATCAAGCAACCGCTGCTGCTGGCCTATGGCGGCGACGACCAGCGCGTGCCGCTGTATCACGGCGAAAAATTCCTGGCCGCCGTCAAGACGGCCAACGCGAACGTCGAGTGGATCGTCTACCCAAAAGAAGGCCACGGCTGGCGTTTGCCGCAAAACCGCATCGACTTCTGGAACCGCGTCGAACAATTCCTCAACAAACAGATTGGAACCACACCTTGAGCTTTTCCCGTTCGTTGCTGGCAGCACTGCTGCTGGCCGCCGGCGTGCAGGCACATGCCGCACCGCCGCCGATTGCCGCCTTCTTCAACAACTCCGCCTTCAACGGCGCCATGCTGTCGCCGGACGGCCGCTATCTGGCCGCCTTCATCGGCGCCGACGACAGGCGCGACGGCCTGGCCGTGGTCGAGCTGGACACCCTGAAAGCCACCATGGTGGCGCAATTTTCCGACACCGACATCGGCAAGGCGCAATGGGTCAACAACGAGCGCCTGATGTTCAGCACCACCGACAAGGCACGCGGCCAGCGCGACCTGCGCTACGCGCCCGGCCTGTACGTGGTCGACCGCGACGGCAAGCACTATCGGCAACTGGCGCTGCGCCGCAATGAATTCCTGCGCAGCAGCGACGACAACCGCGAACTGCTGCCCTGGCACACCTTCATGCTGGACCAGGCCGGCGCCCAGGACAGCGACTATGTCTACGTCGCCGACGCCATCTACAACCGCGACAACGGCGTGGTGGAAGACCTGCTGCGCCTGAACACCCGCAACGGCATCGCGCAGCCGGTCGACCATCCCGGCACCGCGCGCAGCTGGCTGCTGGACCAGAACGGCGAACCGCGCCTGCTGCAAACGCTGGACAAGAATGTCGCCAGCGTGCATTACCTCGATCCGGCAACCAGGCAATGGCGCACCCTGCTCAGCTACGACGGCTACACCGGCGAAGGCAGCAACTTCCATCCACTGGCCTTCGGGCCTGACGGCGCGCTGTATGTGGTCAGCAACGCCGGCCGCGACAAGAGCGCCCTGTACCGCTATGACCTGAATAACAACCAGCTGTCGCCCCAGCATATGGTGGAGTTGGACGGTTTCGACTTCCGCGGTCATCTGGTCATCAGCAAACAGCGCCTGCTGGGCGTGCGCATCCACGCCGACGCCGAAGGCACGACCTGGTTCGACCCGGCCATGAAGGAACTGCAGGCGCAGATCGATGCACGCCTGCCGGGCACGATCAACCTGATCACGCCGCCGGCGCGGCCGGAAACCGCCTGGGTGCTGATCGAATCGTATTCCGACAAGCAGCCGCGCCGCTACCTCGTGTACAACACCGACAACAAGCGCATGAGCGAAGTGGGCCGCATGGCGCCACTGATCAAGGCGGCCGACATGGGGCCGCGCGAGCTGTTCCATTACAAGGCGCGCGACGGACTGCAAATTCCGGCCTGGCTGACCTTGCCGCCGGGCGGCGCCCAGAAAAACCTGCCGATGGTGGTGCTGGTCCATGGCGGCCCGTGGGTGCGCGGCGGCAGCTGGAACTGGAATGCCGAAGCGGAATTCCTCGCCTCGCGCGGCTATGCCGTGCTGGAGCCGGAATTCCGCGGCAGCACCGGCTACGGCAAGCAACTGTTCTACGCCGGCTGGAAGCAATGGGGCCTGGCCATGCAGGACGACATCGCCGACGGTACGCGCTGGGCGGTGGCGCAAGGCTATGCCGACCCCAAACGCGTGTGCATCGCCGGCGCCAGCTACGGCGGCTATGCCACGCTGATGGGGCTGATCAAGGACCCGGACTTGTACAAGTGCGGCGTGGAATGGGCGGGTGTCACCGACATCAACCTGATGTACGACAGCGGCTGGTTCTACAGCTCCGACCTGTCCAACGACTGGAAGCAGTACGGCATGCCACACCTGATCGGCGATCCGGTCAAGGATGCGGCGCAACTGCAAGCCACCTCGCCGCTGCTGCAGGCGGCCCGCCTCAAGCAACCGCTGCTGATGGCCTATGGCGGCGCCGACCAGCGCGTGCCGCTCAACCACGGCCTCAAGTTCCGCGACGCCGTCCAGGCCGGCAACCCGCAGGTGGAATGGGTGGAGTACAACGAAGAGGGCCATGGCTGGACGCTGCCGAAAAACCGCATCGACTTCTGGGGGCGGGTGGAACGCTTCCTCGACAAGAATATCGGCAAGCCGTGAAGTTCGCGCTATAGTTGGAGGATCACTTCACCTGAGGAGGAGCGAGCATGTCGTCGGGAAAAATTTTGGTGGCACAGGGAGGCGGGCCGACCGCCGTCATCAATCAATCGCTGGCGGGCGTGGTGCTGGAGGCGCGCCGCTTCCGCGACGTGACGCGGGTGTACGGCGCGCTGCACGGCGTGCGCGGCATCATCAACGAGGACCTGGTCGATTTGACGCGCGAAACCAGCCACAACCTCGAACTGGTGGCGGCCACGCCCTCCTCCGCGCTCGGCTCCACCCGCGACAAACCCGACGAAGCGTATTGCCAGGAGATTTTCAAGGTCCTGCAGGCGCACCAGATCGAACAGTTCTACTACATCGGCGGCAACGATTCGTCGGACACGGTACGCATCGTCAGCGAGCAGGCGCAGGCGGCCAACTACGCGCTGCGCTGCATGCACATTCCCAAGACCATCGACAATGACCTGGTCGGCAACGACCACACGCCGGGCTTCCCGTCGGCGGCGCGCTTTGTGGCTCAGGCCTTTGCCGGCGCCAATCTCGACAACGCCTCGCTGCCGGGCGTCTACGTGGGCGTGGTGATGGGCCGCCACGCCGGCTTCCTCACCGCCGCCGCCGCGCTGGGCAAGAAGTTCCCGGACGATGGCCCGCATCTGATCTATCTGCCGGAGCGGGTGTTCTCGCTGGAGCAGTTCCTGGCCGATGTGAAAGCCACTTACGAACGCTACGGCCGCTGTGTGATCGCCGTGTCCGAAGGCATCCACGATGCCAGCGGCGAAGCCATCGCCTCCCTGCTGGCCAAAGAAGTGGAGCGCGACGCGCACGGCAACGTGCAGCTGTCCGGCACCGGCGCGCTGGCCGACCTGCTGTGCGATGAAATCAAGGCCAAGCTCGGCATCAAGCGCGTGCGCGGCGATACGTTTGGCTATTTGCAGCGTTCCTTCATCGGCTGCGTGTCGGACGTGGACCAGCGCGAGGCGCGCGAGGTGGGAGAAAAGGCGGTGCAATTCGCCATGTGGGGCGGGCGCGACGGCTCGGTCGCCATCAAGCGCACCGGCTTTTACTCGGTCGATTACGAACTGCTGCCGCTCAGCGCCGTGGCCGGCAAGACGCGCGTGATGGAAGACGAATTCATCACCGCCAACGGCACCGACGTCACCGATGCCTTCCGCATGTACCTGCGTCCGCTGCTCGGCTCCGGTCTGCCCGACGCCTTCCGCCTGCGTCCGGCGCCGGTGGAGAAAATCCTCAAACGCTAGGCCGCGTTCTCGCGAGCCGGAAACACGAAAGGTCGAACCGTAGCGGGATCGACCTTTTTTCTTGCCTGCTTCAAACTGTGAGCGGTCCGCAAAGACAGCCATGATTCGGCTGAACGACCAAGAGCCAGTCCAAACCGCACCGCCATTTCCGCCGTCAGCTCCACTTCTTCCGCAAGCAGTCCATCAATGACTTGCTCAGACAATCCCAATCGCTCCGCCAACTCCGCCGAACTAAGTTTATATGGCTCGACATAGGACAGAGACAGATATTCGCCAGGGTGCATAGTGATCATAGTTCCTCCGGTGTCGACGTAGCGGTCATGCTTCATCGTAGGAGCAAACACTCTTCCCCGTCAACGCGGCGCTCTTACCGGGCTTTACAGCGCCTTGACCGCAGCTAACAGATGGGCGCAAGATAATGGCAATTCATTGTTATCAGGAGTTTGCATGAAGTTGATTAAACACTGGATGCTGTGCGCGGCGCTGGCCGCTTGCGTAACGGGCGCCTGGGCGCAAAATCAAAATGGTCCGCGTCCGGACGGCCCGCATCCCGATGGCCCACCACCCGGCCCGCCGCCGGAAGCCGTGGCCGCCTGCAAGGGCAAGGCCGAAGGCGCCAAAGCCGAATTCAAAGGTCGCCGCGGCGAAACCGTCAAAGGCACCTGCAAGAAACTGCGCGGCGTCCTCGCCGTCTTGCCGGAAGGCGCCCCGCCGCCACCGCAGCGTTAAATCACATCAGAAAGACTTGCGAGCAAATTTATGAATAAATATGCTCGCATCCTCGACGTCGTCTGCCGCAGCCTCCCTGATAAGTTGCCACCCGCTTTCGACTTGTTTATTCAAGCTTGGCGCACCGTAAAGGAGATTTCGGCCATGTTCATACTTCGCCTTGGAGTAACCTAACGCGGCTGCTGTCTTGAAGTATTGGGTGGCCTGCCGCTCGTTCTTCGATACGAGATCACCAATGGAGTAGCAAACGCCCAAGGCATATAAGGCCGGCGCATAGTTCAATTCTGCGGAGCGCTTTAGAAACTGCAGGCTTCTTTTTTCAAACATGCTCTCAGATTCTTCTCCCGGCAAACTAAAAGTCGAGCGCAGAAATAAAGCTTCGGCATCCTGGGCATCAACAAGTGGCTTCAACAACTCGGCAGCAGTTTCAAGGTAACCTTGCTCCAGAGCTTGACGAGCTTGGGCTAGTCGCTTATCCATGAGGTATCACCTTCTCTCCTTTGGGGCCAGTGCAACGACATTGCACATGATGCGTGGACTTCGCTCCAAGTTTTTGCTTTGCTGCTTTTTCCGCAGCCTTTCTGGCCAAGACAGGCGTACTCCCTGTCCCGGTCCCTATCGCAAACTCCTTGTCGTTATGCGAATGGTTGTCTGGGGAGCGACCATCCCTGTTTGCACGACAATTGCAAATCCAACCTCCAGGCCAAATCGGTGGGTAAGGTACATGCTGCGCCGCGAGGCCAGTGGGCCTGAAGTACCTATAGTGCCACATAATCTTCTCCCACGATTCGATGTACCGTTGAATCTAGCGAGAAAGCTGTAGGCCACCTTGACGGCTATTCAAAAACTATAAAAAAACATTCCTCAGTGCGACGTCAGCGCCGGCAGCAGCGGCGTGAGGTCGCCGTCGGACGGCAGCTGCGTCACGCCCAGCAAACGCATCAGCAGTGGATACACGTCCACATTGTCAAACGCCGGCAGCACCACGCCCGGCTTGAAGGCAGGACCGGCAGCGATGAAGGTGGCAGCCATCTCCGGCGCCAGATTGTCGTAGCCATGCTTACCTCCCTTGACCTTGGCCGCGCTCCGCCCGCTGAACACGATGCTCCAGCCCGGATCGGCCAGGCACAGGAAGGCCGGCACGCGCGCGTGATGGCCGTACGCCAGCCGCGCCGGGATATCGGCCTTGCGCCAGCACTGCATATGCGCATACGGCTTGGCCAGCGCCGCCGCCAGCTGTTCCTCATTAGCCGGCGACAATGGATTGATGGCCGCATACGGCCCGCTCGCCACCTCCTCATAGCTGCCCGGCGGCAGCACGCGGTACAGCGGCAGCACGCGCTCGGCGCTCACGTCGGTCATACCGTGATCGGACACGATGACAAGATTGGCGTCGACATGCCGGCGGGCCAGCCCTTCCAGCAAACGGCCGATGGCGCGGTCAAGCAGCGCCACCGCCTCGGTGGTCTGCGGCGCGGAAGGGCCGAAATCGTGACCGGCATGGTCCACATCGGGAAAGTACAAGGTCATGAACCCGAAGCGCTGTTCGGCCGGACGGTCCAGCAACGACAGCAGCATGTCGACCCGCTCGCTGGCCGGCATCTTGCCGTCGAACCTGGGCGCCACGGTCGGCCGCACACCATGTATCGCCGCCAGCGCACCGGGCCAGAACAGGACGCCGGTACGGATGCCATGCAGCTCAGCCGTGACCCACACCGGCTCCGCTTGGTCCCACCAGCGGCGGTCAGCTACCGCCTCGGCATTGCTCAGCGTGAAGCGCTGGTCGGAAACGGACTTGTCGATCATCGTGTTGTCGACAACGCCGTGGTGATCCGGCCGCATGCCAGTGACCAGCGTGTAATGGTTAGGGAAGGTAATCGATGGGAACGACGGCCGCATCGCCACCGCCCGCGCGCCGGCGGCCGCAAGGCGATTCAGATTCGGCGTCACGCCACGCTCCAGATAATCCGGCCGGAAGCCGTCCATCGACACCAGGATGACGGGGTTGGCAGGCTGCGCGGCAGCCACGCCAGCGGCAAGCGCCAGCAGGAGGGTGAGTATTATTTTTTTCATGGCCAGAAGTATGCCAGCCACGTGTGACGCCAACATGAAAAAAGCGGGCACGCGGCCCGCTTCTGTGTATCGCAAAGTATCGCTTAAACGACGATGGTCTGGTGCTCTTCACCCACACGGGCGCGGATTTTGCCGATGGTGTAGACGGTTTCGCCGGCCGCTTCCAGCTGGGCCTTGGCCGCTGCCGCGTTGTCCGCCGAGACGATCACGGTCATGCCGATGCCGCAGTTGAACACGCGGTGCATTTCGGCGTCGGCCACGCCGCCGTGCTGTTGCAGCCACTGGAACAGCGGCGGCAGGGTCCACGACTTCGAATCCAGCTCGGCCACCAGGCCAGGCTGCAGCACGCGTGGAATGTTTTCCACCAGGCCGCCGCCGGTGATGTGCACCATGCCTTTGACTTCCAGCTTCTCCATCAGCGCCAGCAGCGGCTTGACGTAGATGCGGGTCGGCGCCATCAGCACGTCGGCCAGCGGACGGCCGTGGAAGTCGCCCTGCAGGTCCGGCTTGGACACTTCGATGATCTTGCGCACCAGCGAGTAGCCGTTCGAGTGCACGCCCGACGAGGCCAGGCCCAGCACCACGTCGCCCGGCGCAATCCTGGTGCCGTCGATGATTTTCGATTTTTCCACCGCGCCCACCGCGAAGCCGGCCAGGTCGTACTCGCCGTCCGGGTACATCGATGGCATCTCGGCGGTTTCGCCGCCGATCAGCGCGCAGCCGGCTTGTTCGCACCCCTGGGCGATGCCCTTGATCACGTTCGACGCGGTCGCCACGTCCAGCTTGCCGCAGGCGAAGTAGTCGAGGAAGAACAGCGGCTCGGCGCCCTGCACCAGGATGTCGTTCACGCTCATGGCCACCAGGTCGATGCCGACGGTGTCGTGGCGGTTCAGTTCAAACGCCAGTTTCAGCTTGGTGCCCACGCCGTCCGTGCCGGACACCAGCACGGGCTCTTTGTACTTTTTGCTGATCTCGAACATGGCACCGAAACCGCCCAAGCCGGCCAGCACGCCTTCGCGCATGGTGCGCTTGGCATAAGGCTTGATCGCTTCGACTAAGGCGTCACCGGCGTCGATATCGACGCCGGCGTCACGGTAGGACAGGGAAACATTAGAAGTTTGGCTCATGGTGTATTTCGCAGCGGAGGCGGTAAAATAGAAGGCGGAGACCTGTTTCGTGACAAAATGGCACGAAAATATGCAATAAAACCGGGTCAATCCGCTATTTTATCAAAATTGCCCCGTCCAACCGCCTTTTTAACCATCGAAACCATCCTCCATGCCATTTCCCTTCACGGTAGAGCAAAAGCAAACGGCATTCTGGTTGGCGGTGTGGGCCGCGTTCTTCTTCCTGCTGGTGACCCTCGGCCCGGTGCTGACGCCCTTCCTGGCCGCCGCCATCTTCGCCTACGCCCTCAATCCCGGCGTTGACCGGCTGGACCGCATCCGCTTCGGCCGCCGCCTCACCATGCCGCGCTCGCTGTCGGTGCTGATCGTGGTGACGCTGTTTTTCAGCGCCATCACCGCGCTGGTGCTGATCGTGCTGCCGGTGCTGCAGAAGGAGATTCCGCTGCTGCAGGCGCAGATTCCCGCCTTCCTGGCCAAGGCCAACGACCTGCTGGCGCCCAAGCTGCAGGAACTGGGCGTCAAAGTCCGCCTCGACAGCGCCGGCATCCGGCAGCTGGCGTCCGAACAGCTGGCCGCCAGCGGCGACGCCATCTGGTCGGCCGTGCTCAATTCCGCCCGCGTCGGCGGCACCGCCGTGCTGGGATGGCTGGCCACCGTGGTGCTGATCCCGGTGGTGCTGTTCTACCTGCTGCTGGACTGGCACGCCATGCTGGCGCGCATCGCCAACTGCGTGCCGCGCCGCTACATCGCCGCCACCATGGGCATGGCCGACGAGGTCGATACCCTGCTGGCCCAGTACCTGCGCGGCCAGCTGCTGGTGATGGTGGTGCTGGCCGTTTACTACTCGGTGGCGCTGGCCATAGCCGGTTTCGACGTGGCCCTGCCAGTGGGGATTATCACCGGGCTGCTGGTGTTCATCCCCTACCTGGGTTTCGGCCTCGGGCTGGTGCTGGCGCTGATTTCGGCCGTGCTGCAATTTACCGATTTCAGCGGCCTGATCGCGGTGGCCGTAATCTACGGTTTCGGCCAGGTGCTGGAAGGCTTCTTCCTGACGCCGCGCCTGGTTGGCGAACGGATCGGCCTCAATCCGCTGGCCGTGATCTTCGCGCTGTTGGCCTTTGGCCAGCTGTTCGGCTTTGTCGGCGTGCTGCTGGCCCTGCCCGCATCGGCGGTGCTGATGGTGGCCTTTAAACACCTGCGCCGCCACTATCTGAGCAGCAGCTTTTATAATGCGTAGTGTGAAACACAAAAACATTATGCAAAAGACCACAAGGCGAACGCCATGAAGCAACTGGTGCTCGATTTAGGGGCGGAACCCACGCACAGCCTCGCCTCCTTCGAGGTAGGACAGAATGCCGAAGCGGCAGCGCTGATGCAGCAATTCGCCAGCCGCACGTCGCGCGAGCATTTCGCCTACCTGTGGGGCGCGGTCGGCGTCGGCAAATCGCACTTGCTCAAGGCGCTGGCCAGCGCCGGCAGCGAGGAAGACCAGCTGCGCGCGCGCTATATCTCGCCGTTCTCGATCGAGTCGGAATTCGTGTATTCGCCGGACGTGAACCTGTACCTGCTGGACGATTGCGAAAAGCTGTCGCCGGTGGCGCAGATCGACGCCTTCGCCCTGTTCAACGAAATCCGCGCCAACAACGCCTTCATGGTCTGCAGCGGCAACGTGGCGCCGGCCGTGCTGCCGGTGCGTGAAGACCTGCGCACCCGCATGGGCTGGGGCCTGATCTACCAGATCCACGCCCTGACCGACGAGGAAAAGAGCGCGGCGCTGGCCGCCGCCGCCGCCGCCCGCGGCTTGACGCTGTCGGCCGGCGTGATACCCTATTTGCTGTCCCACTTCCAGCGCGACATGCGGTCGCTGTCGACCATACTCGATTCGCTGGACCAGTATTCCCTTGAAACCCAACGCCCCATCACTCTGCCGCTGCTGCGCGAGTGGCTGCAGGCGGAAGCGAAAGAATAATGAAGCTCGCCCTTTTTGACCTCGACCACACCCTGCTGCCTATCGATTCCGACTTCGAGTGGGGCCAGTTCCTGGTCCGCACCGGCGCCGTGGATGCGGCCGAATTCGACCGCCGCAACCGCGAGTTCTTCGCCCAATACCAGGCCGGCACGCTCGATCCGGTAGAATACCTGGAGTTCTCGCTCGGCACCCTGGCTGCCTTCCCGCGCCAGAAGCTGGAACAAATGCAGGCCCAGTACATGGCCGAAGTGATCGCGCCGGCGCTGCGTCCATCGGCGCGGGCGCTGCTGCAAAAGCATCTGGACGCCGGCGACCTGGTGGCCATCGTCACCGCCACCAACCACTTCGTGACGGCGCCGATCGCCAAAGCACTGGGCGTGGAACACCTGATCGCGGCCATGCCGGAACTGGATGCCGAAGGCAACCTGACCGGCAAGCTGCTAGGCACGCCGACCCAAGGCGCGGGCAAAATCGTCCACACCAAGGCGTGGCTGGAAAAAATGGGCAAGAAGCTGGAGGACTTTGAAACCGTCCACTTCTACAGCGACTCGCACAACGATTTGCCGCTGATGTCCATCGTCAGCCATCCGGTGGCGACCAACCCGAATGAAAAACTGAAAATGCACGCCGCCGCCAACGGCTGGCCATTAATTGAGCTGTTCAATGATTAAGAAACTGATCCGCAAAATCCTCGGCACCAAGAGTAAAGCGGCCCGCGACGCAAACACGCCGGTGGTGCTGGGGCCAGAAGCCCACGGCATCGACCCGCGTCTGCTGTCCAACAACGCCATCCGCGTCACCAGCGCCCTGCAGGAAGCCGGTTACGAAGCCTTCGTGGTGGGCGGCGCTGTGCGCGACCTGCTGCTGGGCGTGAAGCCGAAAGACTTCGACATCGCCACCAACGCCACGCCGGAGCAGGTCAAGCGCCTGTTCCGCCGCGCCTTCATCATCGGCAAGCGCTTCCAGATCGTGCACGTCATGTTCGGCAACGACCTGTTGGAGGTGACCACCTTCCGCGGCACCACCTCGGCCAACGCGCCGAAGGATGAACATGGCCGCGTCCTGCGCGACAACACCTTCGGCTCGCAGGCGGAAGACGCGGAGCGCCGCGACTTCACCATCAACGCCATGTATTACAACCCGGCGAATCAGCAGGTGCTGGACTACCACGGCGGCATCGAGGACATCCGCGCCAGGACGCTGCGCATCATCGGCAAGCCGGAAGAGCGCTACCGCGAAGACCCGGTGCGCATGCTGCGCGTGGTGCGCTTTGCAGCCAAGCTGAAATTCTCCATCGAGCAGGAAACCGGCGCGCCGATCAAGGTGATGGCGCCGCTGATCAACAACGTTCCGGCCGCGCGCGTGTTCGACGAAATGCTCAAGCTCCTGATGAGCGGCCACGCGCTGGCCTGCCTGCAGCAGCTGCGCAAGGAAGGCCTGCATCACGGCCTGCTGCCGCTGCTGGATGTGGTGCTGGAACAGCCGATGGGCTTCAAGTTCGTGACGCTGGCGCTGGATTCGACCGACGCCCGCATCCACGCAGGGAAGACGGTATCGCCGGGCTTCTTGTTTGCCTCGCTGCTGTGGCATCAGGTGCTGGAGAAGTGGGAAGCCTACCGCGCGGCGGGCGAGCAGACCATCCCGGCGCTGCACCTGGCGGCCGACGACGTGCTCGATTCGCAGACCGAGAAGCTGGCCTTGCAGCGCAAGATCGGTTCCGACATGCGCGACATCTGGGCCATGCAGCCGCGCTTCGAGCGCCGCACCGGCAAGGCGCCGCACAAGCTGCTGGAACACCAGCGCTTCCGCGCCGGCTACGACTTCCTGCTGCTGCGCTGCGCCTCCGGCGAGATCGACGCCGAAATCGGCGAATGGTGGACCGCTTTCTACGAAAGCGACGAAGCCTCGCGCGAAGACCTGATTTCCTCGGCCAGCCAGCCGTCGGGTGGTGGCAGCGGCGGCGCCAAACGCAAGCGCGGTCCGCGCCGCGGCGGCCGTAACCGCAATCGCGGCGGCGGCGAAGAAGGCGGCGCCGAGAGCCCGGCCCCAGCGCACGACGGCGGCGCAGACTAAGCAGCGCCCACCGGCCATCGCATCATGAACACCGCAATCACAGCGGGCCTTGCGCCCGCGACGCCGCAGGATGACAAGGCGCCCTTCGCCTTCACCATCGCCTACATCGGCATCGGCGCCAACCTCGGCGACGCCCGCGCCAATGTGCTGGACGCGCTGGAGCGCCTGCAACGCCAGCCCGGCTGCACCCTGATGGCCGCATCGAGCCTGTACCGCACCGCGCCGATCGATTCCAGCGGCGACGACTACATCAACGCCGTCGCCCGCATCGCCACCACGCTTGACGCCGAAGCCCTGCTGCAAGCGCTGCAAGCCATCGAACAGGCGCACGGCCGCGAACGCCCCTACCGCAACGCGCCGCGCACGCTGGACCTGGATCTGCTACTGTATGGCGACGCCACCATCAACAGCCCCACGCTGACCGTGCCGCATCCGCGCATGACAGAGCGTGCCTTCGTGCTGGTGCCGCTGCTGGAACTGGCGCCATCGATTCACATTCCCGGTCATGGCGCGGCGTCGCAATATGCGGCCGGCGTGGCCGACCAGGGCATCAGCCCTCTTTAACACAAAGGATTTACCATGTCTGGATACCTGCAAGGAACCGAACTGGCCGCGAGCCAAAAGCCCGCCGACGCCAACGCACCTGCACCGGCCAAAGCGGTCGTATCGAAAGCAGTCACCGTCAACACCCTGGCCACGCTGCGCAACGCCGGCGAAAAGATCACCATGCTGACCTGCTACGACGCCAGCTTCGCCTCGCTGATGGACCGCTGCGGCGTGGAGATCCTGCTGATCGGCGATTCGCTGGGCATGGTCTGCGCGGGCCACCAATCGACGCTGCCGGTCACCATGACCGACATCGTCTACCACACCGCCTCGGTGGCGCGCGGCACCAAGAACGCCATGATCGTGGCCGACCTGCCGTTCGGCGCCTACGGCACGCCGGAAACCGCCTACGCCAACGCCGTGCTGGCGATGCAGGCCGGCGCGCACATGGTCAAGATCGAGGGCGGCGCATGGCTGGCCGACACCATCAAATTCCTCACCGAGCGCGGCGTGCCAGTGTGCGCCCACCTCGGCCTGACGCCGCAATCGGTGCATCAACTGGGCGGCTACAAAGTGCAAGGCAAAACCACCGAAAGCGCCGACCTGCTGAAAGCGGACGCGTTGAAAATCCAGGCCGCCGGCGCATCGATCGTGGTGCTGGAGGCGATTCCTTCGGCGCTGGGCAAAGAGGTGACGGAACTGCTGTCGATTCCAACGATTGGTATCGGCGCGGGTCCGGACTGCTCGGGCCAGGTGCTGGTGATGCACGACCTGCTGGGCGTCTTCCCGGGCCGCAAAGCGCGCTTCGTGAAGAACTTCATGGAAGGCCAGACCAGCATCGAAGCCGCCTTCACCGCCTACGTCGCCGCCGTCAAAGACGGCAGCTTCCCGGCGCTGGAACACTGCTTCTGAAAAAAGCACCCCGAACGGACGGCGGCGGTTTACGGGTTTTGCAGGTGCCGCAAGCAATCGTCAAACGCAAGCAGGAGCCGCTGTACATCCTCCGCGCTCGTCTGCGGACAAACCAGCAGCATGTTGTGGAAGGGGGTAATCAGCAAACCCCGGTTGAGCAGGTAAAGGTGAATAATCTGCTCCAGCTCCGAATCCATCACAGCCTGCGCCTCAGTACCATTACGCGGCGCGACAGGCGTGAACTGGAATTCGGTGCGGGCACCGATTTGCGTGACGCACCATGGCAGCTGGTGACGCGCGATGACGTCGCGCAGGCCATTCGCCAGCTGTGCCGCCAACGCGAACATATGCTGGTAGGCTTGCTCAGTCATCACTTCTTCAAGATTCGCACGCATCGCCGCCATGGCAAACATGTTTGCAGTCAGCGTCGTGCCGACGCCGGAATGGCCGGCAGGCGCACCGCGCTTGGCCTGTTCCACGCTCCGCGCCAGTTCCCCTGTAAATCCGTACACCGCGCAGGGAATGCCGCCGCTGATTGGCTTGCCGACCACCAGCGCATCCGGCTGCATGCCGTGAGCGCGGGCGTAGCCTCCCGGGCCGCTGCTGATGGTGTGGGTTTCGTCGATTACCAGCAGCGCGCCGTGCCGCCTGATCAACTGCTGCGCGGCCTCCCAGAAGCCTGGCTCCGGCAACACCATGCCGATGTTGGTCATCACCGGCTCGGCCAGCACGCAGGCGATGTCGCCTTGTTTTAACGCTGCCTCCAGCGCGGGCAGGTCGTTGAACTCCACCACCACCGTATAATCCGTCAGCTTGTGCACCTGCCCCAGCAGGCTGTCGCGCTGCACCGGCACGCCGTCCACCAGATCGACGAACACATCGTCCACCGTACCGTGATAGCAGCCGTTGAAGACCAGGACCTTATTGCGCCCTGTCGCGGCGCGCAACCAGCGCAGCACGAAGCGGTTGGCGTCGGAGGCGGATAAAGCGAACTGCCAGCATGGCAGGCCGAAACGGCGCGACAGTTCCGCGGCCACCGGGCCGGTGTCTTCCGATGGCAGCATGGCGGTGTAGCCGCGTGCGGATTGGCGCGCGATGGCTCGCGCCACCGGCTGCGGCGCGTGTCCAAACATGGCGCCAGTGTCGCCGAGGCAGAAGTCAACGTACTCGCGGCCATCCGCGTCGCGGAAGCGCGCGCCGGAGGCTTCGCGCACCGTCAGCGGGAATGGTGTCGACCAGTCGTTCATCCAGTGCATCGGCACGCCGAACAGCAGATGTTTTCCTGATTCCGCCGCCAGACGCGCCGATTCCGGATTGCGTGCAATGTAGCTCGCGCGTTCGGCGGCGGCCATCGCCTCCACGCGCTGCCAGTTCAGCCCCGCCCTCATACCAGCAACATCAAGTGCTCGCGTTCCCACGAGCTGATGACACGGCTGTAGGTGGCGAACTCCAGTTCCTTCACCTCACAGAATGCTTGCACAAACAGATCTCCCAGAATATCGCTCAGCGGCTTGCACTCGCGCAGGCGCTGGATGGCATCCTCCAGATTGCGCGGCAACTGGTCATGCACATGCTCCGCGCTGTCCGATGTCGGTGCGGATGGCTTGAGGCCTTGCGTCATGCCCAGATAACCGCAGGCCAGCGTGGCCGCCATCGCCAGATAGGGATTCACGTCGACGCCCGGAACACGATTCTCCACGCGGCGGTTCGCCGGCGTGGAGTTGGGGATGCGGATGCCGCAGGTACGGTTGTCGTAGCCCCAATGCACATTGGTCGGCGCAGACATGAAGCGCGACAGACGGCGGTAAGAATTCACGTGCGGTGCAAACAGCAGCGTGGCCGGCGCAGCGTACTTCTCCAGGCCCGCGATATAGTTGAAGAACAAATCGCTGGCATCGCCATCCTTGCGCGTGAAGATGTTCTGCCCGGAGGAGGTATCCAGCACGCTCTGGTGGATGTGCATCGCGCTTCCCGGTTCCGTCTCCATCGGCTTGGCCATGAAGGTGGCGAAAATGCCGTGCCTTAAAGCCGTCTCGCGCACGGCGCGCTTGAACAGGAACACGCGGTCGGCCAGTTCCAGCGCCTCGCCGTGCGTGAAATTGATTTCCATCTGGCCCGCGCCAGCTTCGTGGATCAGCGTTTCCACGCCGAGATCGTGCTGCTTGCAGAACGTCGACAACTCAAGGAAGAAGGGATCGAAATCGTTCACCGCATCGATGGAGTAGGACTGCCGCCCGGACTCCGTCTTGCCGCTGCGGCCCAGCGGCGGCGCCAGGGGCTCATGCGGATTGCTGCTGCGCGCGACAAGATAGAACTCCATCTCCGGCGCCACCACCGGCTGCCAGCCGCGATCCTCGTACAGCCGCAGGACCTTGCGCAGCACCGCGCGCGGCGACAGGTCGACCGGCGAGCCGTCGAAATTCTGACAGTCGTGAATCACCAGCGCCACGTTCTCCGCCGCCCATGGCACTTGCCGCAGTGTGGCGATGTCCGGCACGCAGATCATGTCCGGATCGGTGGCGCCGACATAGGGCGTGTTGTTGGGCTGCTCGCCGTTGACGGTGTTCAGTAGCACGCTCTTGGGCAGGCGCATCTGCCCCTCGCTCAGGAATAAATCCTTGGGCAGTATTTTGCCGCGTGCGATACCTGTCATATCGGCGATGACGCACTCCACCTCGTGGATATTGCGCTCGCGTAGAAAGTCCTTCATGGCCTGATTCATCGGCTCTCCTGATTAGAAACGGTCGAGGTAACGCGTGGTTTCCCACGCGCTGACGTGCTGGCTGTATTCGATCCACTCGGCGCTTTTCAGCGCGGCGAATTCGTGCACAATGCTTGCGCCCAGCGACTCGGTCAGATTGACGTCCGCACGCAGCGCCTCCGCCGCTGCGCCAAGATTTTGTGGCAGCAGCCGCAACCCAAGTCCGGCGCGCTGCGCGTCGCTCATCTCGTAGACGTCCTGATTGACCGGTTCCCCGGGATCGAGCTGGCGGTCGATGCCATCCAGTCCCGCGGCAATCACGCCGGCCAGCGCGAGATAGGGATTGGCGGAGCTGTCGGGCAAGCGCCATTCGATCCGCCGATGCACGGTGCGCGCCACCACCGTGCGATTGTTGTCGCCATGGCCGATGTAGGCGGGCGCCCAGCTGGTGCCGGACAAAGCCTGGCCGCACATCAGGCGCTTGTACGAATTGACGGTGGGCGCGCACAGCGCCGTCAACGCCGGAGCGTGGTGCAGCAGGCCTGCGAGGAAGTGGCTCACCGGCGCGGCCACCTCGTGGCCGTTATCGTCCGCCAGCGAGAGATGGAAATGCAGGCCGCTGCCCGGCCGCTCGGCAAATGGCTTGGGCATCATGGAGAACAACATGCCCTCCTCTTCCGCGATGTGATGCGCAGCCATCTTGAACAGCATGAAGTTGTCCGCCGCGCGCAGCGCATCGGCATAGCGGTAGTTCACTTCGAACTGACCGGTCGCGTCTTCGTGGTCGATCTGGTAGACGCCAAGGCCGCATTCGTTGAGCGACATGGTCAGCTTGTCGAGGAAGGCGCGCTGGCGCAGCAGGCTTTTGGTGTCGTAGGATGGTTTTTCCAGCGCGTCGCCGGCTTCGGCATCATGACCGCTGGCGCCTTTGTGCAGCAGGAAGAACTCCGGTTCCAATCCTGCGTTGAGCGTCCAGCCGCGCGCCGCGAGGCGGGCGACTTGCTTGCGCAGCACCTGGCGCGGACAAGCATCAAATGGCTCGCCCGCGACATGACCGTCCAGCACCACACGTGCATAGCCGGGTAGCCACGGCATGGGCCGCAGCGTGGTCAGGTCCGCACGACCGTAGTATTCGGAGCGGGGACCATGGCGCGGCAAGCCAGTGCCCCAGATCGATGGCCCCGAGAAGCCCGCACCCGGCGCGACGATATCGTCAAGATGCGCCAACGGCACCAGCTTGCCCTTCGCCGCGCCGTGGATATCGGTGAACTGCGCGAAAACATAGCGCACGCCTTGCGCCGCGAGCTCTGCCTTTAGCCTATCTGTATCCATGTGGTTTTCAGTTCCGTGTATTTATCGAACGCGTGCAGCGACTTGTCGCGGCCATTGCCGGACTGCTTGTAGCCGCCGAACGGCACGGTGATGTCATCGCCGTCGTACTGGTTCACGTGCACCGTGCCCGCACGCAGCGCGCGCGAGGTCTGGATCGCCTTGCTCAGGTCCGCCGTCCACACAGCGGCGTGCAAACCGTATGGCGTATCGTTGGCCTGCCGAACCGCGTCCTGCACGTCGGTAAAGCTCAGCACCGACAGCACCGGCCCGAAGATCTCTTCGCGGGCAATGGTCATGCTGCTGTCCACCTGATCGAACAGCGTCGGCTCGACGTAATAGCCGCCGGTTTCCGTGCGTGCCTGCCTGCCGCCGGCCAGCAAGCGCGCGCCGTCGCTCTTGCCGGTTTCGATGTAGCCCATCACAGTCTTCAACTGCGTGGCATCGACAATTGCACCCATGACGGTGTTCTCGTCCAGAGGATCGCCGGGAGCGTAGGCCGGCACCTTCGCCAACGCCTTCTCGATAAACCGGTCCTTGATCGACGCCTCCACAAACAGGCGCGAAGGCGCATTGCAGCTCTCGCCCTGGTTGAAGAAGATGGAACCGATGGCCGCCTCCACCGCCGCATCCAGATCCGGGCAATCCGCGCACACGATATTGGCCGACTTGCCGCCCAACTCAGTCCACGCGCGCTTGAGATTCGTCTGCGCCGCCATCTGCGTGATCTGCTTGCCCACGCGGGTGGAACCGGTGAAGCCGATGCAATCCACATCCATATGCAGCGCCAGCGCCGCACCGGCCTCCGCGCCAAAGCCCGGCAGCACGTTGAACACGCCCGGCGGCACGCCCGCCTCCAGCGCCAGCTCCGCCAGCCGCAGCGCTGTCAGCGGCGACTTTTCGGACGGTTTGAGCACCACGCTATTACCCGCCGCCAGCGCCGGCGCGATCTTCCACGCCGCCATCAGCATCGGATAATTCCACGGCACGATGGCCGCCACTACGCCTACTGGCTCACGGGTGATCAGCGCCAGGCTGCTGGCTGGCGTCGGCGCGATTTCATCGTAGATCTTATCGATCGCCTCGCCGTACCAACGGATGCAATTGGCGGCGCCGCTCACGTCCACCGCCTGGCTGTATCTGATCGGCTTGCCCATGTCCAGCGTTTCCAGCAGCGCCAGCTCAGTACCATGCTTCTGCATCAGGTCCGCAAACTTGATCAGCACGCGCTTGCGCTGCGCCGGTGACTTTCCCGCCCAGCGGCCGTCATCAAAGGCCGCGCGCGCGGCGGCGACAGCGCTATCCACGTCGGCGCCATCGCAGCGCGCCACCATGCCCAGCTTGCGCCCGTCGATGGGAGACAGGTTTTCGAACTGCTGCCCGGATTTGGCCCACACCCGCTCACCGCCGATGAAGGCGCGGCCGTCCGCCTGCAGCGCGGCGGCCTTGTCATGCCATGTCGTCATATTGGTCTCCTTACAGCCAGCCGCGTTCCTTCACGTCGGCGTAGGTCAGGTCGAGGCAGTGGCGGATCAGCGCCAGCATTTCGTCGATCTGCGCCGTGGTCATCACCAGCGGTGGCGCGATGATCATGCGGTCGCCGACCGCGCGCATGATCATGCCGTTGTTGAACATATGGCCGCGGCATACCATGCCGACGGCCAGCGATTCGTCGAACGGTACATTTTCATGCACCGTTGCGCCCTTGCTGCGCACCAGATTCAGTCCGGCCACAAAGCCGCAGCTGTTGGCATAGCCCACCAGCGGGTGATCCGCCAGCTCGGCAAAGCGCTGTTTCAGATAAGGGCCGGTTTCATTGGCCACGCGCTCGACCAGCTTTTCTTCCTCGATGATGCGTATGTTTTCCAGCGCCGCCGCACACGCCACCGGATGGCCGGAATACGTGAAGCCGTGATTGAACTCGCCGCCCTGCTCGATCAGCACATTGGCCACGCGGCCGCCCACCAGCACGCCGCCCAGCGGGACATAGCCCGACGTCACGCCTTTTGCGAAGGTGATCAGGTCCGGCTTGATGCCAAACAGTTCGGAGGCAAACCAGCGGCCCACGCGTCCGAAGCCGCAGATCACTTCATCGGCGATCAGCAGGATGCTGTACTTGTCGCAGATGCGCTGGATCTCCGGCCAGTAGGTGGACGGCGGAATGATCACGCCACCCGCACCCTGTATCGGTTCGCCGATGAACGCCGCCACACTCTCCGGCCCCACTTCCAGGATTTTCTTCTCCAGCCAGGACGCAGCCTCGATGCCGAATTCCTCTTCCGTCATGCCCTTGCCGAACTGTAGATAGTTGGGCTGCTCGATGTGCACCACGCCCGGAATCGGCAAGCCGCCCTGCGCGTGCATATCCTTCATGCCGCCCAGCGATGCACCGGCCATGGTGCTGCCGTGGTATGCGTTGTAGCGGCTGATGATAGTGTGGCGATCCTTGTGGCCCAACACATCCCAATAACGGCGCACCATGCGCACAATGGTGTCGTTGCCCTCCGAACCGGAACCGGTGAAGTACACGTGGTTGAACTGCGGCGGCGAAACCTCCACCAGCTTGGCCGCCAGCTGCACCGCCGGCACATTGGTGGTGTTGAAGAAGCTGTTATAGAACGGCAGCGTCTCCATCTGCTGGTACACAGCCTCCGAAATGCTGGTGCGGCCGTAGCCCACGTTCACGCACCACAGGCCGGACATGCCGTCGATGATCTTCTTGCCTTCCGAATCCCACAGATAGATGCCTTCGCCGCGCACCATCACGCGCGCGCCCTTCTGGCCCAGCGCCTTATGGTCGGTGAACGGGTGCATATAGTGCGCCGCGTCCAGCTTCTGGATTTCCTTGGTATCGTAGTTGCTCATGGGCTGACTCCTTAATCCTTAAACGTGCAGCAGCAGGTGCTCGCGCTCCCACGGACTGATGACGGTCATGAATTCCTGATGCTCCAGATCCTTGATCGCGGCATAGACGTCGATGAAACGGTCGCCCAGCACCGTGCGCAGCTTGTCCTCGGCGCGCAGCAGTTGCAGCGCTTCCGGCAGGCCCTGGGGCAGTTCGATCTTCAGGTCGTAGGCGCTGTCCACCGTCATCGGCGTCGGCTCCACCTGGTCGATCATGCCGAGGTAGCCGCAGGCCAGCGTTACCGCCAGGGCCAGGTAGGGATTGGCGTCCGCGCCGATAATGCGGTTCTCCACGCGGCGATCCTGTACGCCGGATTCCGGCACGCGGAAGCCCACGGTGCGGTTGTCCATGCCCCACTGGATATTGATCGGCGCCGCCGTGTGGCGCACGATGCGGCGGTAGGAATTCACGTACGGCGCCACAATGGCCATGGCCGACGGCATGTAGCGCTGCAAGCCGCCGATGTAATGCTTGAACAGCGGCGAGGCCGAACCATCGTCGGAGCTGAAGATGTTCTTGCCGGTCTTCGCGTCCACCACGCTCTGGTGCACGTGCATGGCCGACCCGGGTTCCCCCGCCATCGGCTTGGCCATGAAGGTGGCGTACATATCGTGCTTGAGCGCCGCCTCGCGCAAGGTGCGCTTGAAGAAGAACACCTTGTCCGCCAGGCCCAGTGGTTCTCCGTGCAGGAAGTTGATTTCCATCTGGCCGGCGCCGATTTCGTGAATCAGCGTGTCGACGTCGAGGCCCATCAAATCGCAGTAATCGTAAATATCTTCGAACAGCGGGTCGAACTCGTTCACCGCGTCGATGCTGTAGACCTGACGCGTGGTTTCGGCACGGCCGCTGCGGCCGATAGGCGGTTTCAAAGGCAGGTCCGGATCGCTGTTCTTGGCGGTGAGGTAGAACTCCAGTTCCGGCGCCACCACCGGCTTCCAGCCTTTGTCCTCGTACAGCTTGAGCACGCGGCGCAGCACGGAACGCGGCGCGAAGTCGACCAGCCGGCCATCTGCAAAGTAGCAGTCATGGATCACCTGCGCTGTCGGGTCGGTAGCCCACGGCACCATGGTGATGGTGGTCGGATCGGCCTTCAGAATCATGTCGCGGTCGGTGCTGGAGATGGCGCGGTCATAGCCGGCATCCTCGGTTGGGTAGTTGCCGGTCACGGTCATGCCGAGCACCGCTTCCGGGATGCGCATGCCGCGCTCCTGCGTGAATTTGCCGCGAGGGAGGATCTTCCCCCGCGCCACACCAGTCAGGTCGGGCACTAAACATTCAATCTCTGTGACGCGCTTTTCGTTCAGCCACAGATCCATATCGGTATAGGTATAGTTTTCGCGAATTGCCATTTGCTTCTCTCATTGTTGTTATCGGGTGGCCTTGTAGGCGCGGCAGGCGTCGCCAAAGGCTCTGAATAATTTGACGGAGTCCGGGTTCTCGGAAAAACGCCACTCCGGATGCCACTGTACTGCCAGCGTGAATCCCCTGGCGTCCGCTACACGATAGGCTTCCACCAGCCCATCGTCGGCACGGGCTTCCGCCGTCAGGTTGGGCGCCAGCTTGTTGATGCCCTGTCCGTGCAGCGAATTGACCATGATCTCGGCGGCTCCGTCGAGGATCTGCGCCATGCGCCCCCCTGGGTCCAACAGCACGCGATGGGATGATGCGTATTGCTGTTCCAGCGAGTGTTCTTTATTTTCGCGGTGGTCGGCCATGCCGGGCACCGCGTGCACCGCCTGGTGCAGCGTGCCGCCCAGCGCCACATTCACCTCCTGGAATCCGCGGCAGATGGCCAGCAGCGGTATGCCGCGCTTGATGGCGGCGCGGATCAGCGGCAGCGTAGTGGCGTCGCGCGCGGCATCCTGCGGCAGCGAGGGGTCCAGCACTTCCTCGCCATACAAGCTGGCGTGGAGGTTGGACGGTGAACCGGTCAGCATCACGCCATCGGCCAACGCCAGCAGCGCCTCGAAGTCGGTGGCCGCGCCGAGCGCCGGCACGATCAGCGGCGCGCAGCGCGCACCGTCGGCTACCGCAGCCACATACTTGAGCTGCGCGGTGTGATAAGGATGTGCGCCGATCTGATTGACGCACGCAGGAACCAAAACGACAGGGCTGCGCATAGAAGCTTTCATCTATTTGATTTAACTAAATGATATGCCTATTTTGGTATTATTGTGAGCGCCACTTTTTAAAATTTGATAGAACCACTTTTCATGAAGAACATGCCATGGCGCGATTTCACCGCCCTGGTTGCCAGTATTGGCGTGGTCGGCCTGGGGCTAGGTGCGACGATACCGCTGACCGCCCTCTCGCTCGACCAGCGCGGCATCGGTTCCGGCGTCATTGGCGTGATCACCGCCATCAGTGCATTCGGCATCCTTGGCGCCGCGCCGTTCGTATCGCGCTGGGTGGCGGGCCATGGCCCGCGCGGCTGCATGATCGGTGCCATCCTCGCGGCGGCCCTTGCCACAGCGCTGATGGAAGCCACCGACAACCTGCTGGCATGGGGCCTGCTGCGCTTCGTGTTTGGCGCCTGCATGGGCGTGCTGTTCACAATCGGCGAGGCATGGGTCAACAACCTCGCGCCGCAAAATTCTCGCGGTCGGGTAGTGGCTATCTACACCACCGCCTTCACCCTGTTCCAGTTGATCGGCCCCGCACTGGTGGCGGCGTTTGCCGGCAAGGTAGCCTTGCCGTTTGCAGCCTGTGGTGCGCTTTTTCTGCTTGCCCTGCCAGGCATGCTGCTGATCGGCAGCGGCGCGCATGGGCATGAACACGAACCGCACGTCCCTTGGCAACGCATCTTGCCGCGCATGTGGATGATCGCCATCGGTGCGGCCTTTTTCGCCATGTTCGACACCGTGGCTTTGAGCCTGCTGCCGCTGTACGCCATGCGCCACGGCATAACGACCGAACTGGCAGTGCTGTCCGCCACTGTGGTACTGGTGGGCGACACCGCGCTGCAATTCGCCTTCGGCTGGCTGGCCGATCATGTCGGCCGGCGCAAAGTGCACATCGGCTGCGGCATGGCCGTGTGCGTGCTGCTGCCGATACTACCTTTCGCGGCGGGCATGCCATGGCTGTGGTGGACGCTGCTGCTGGTGCTGGGCGCGCTGGCCGGCGCGATCTACATGCTGTCGCTGGTGGCGTGCGGCGAGCGCTTCGAAGGCCAATCGCTGGTCGCGGCCAGCGCCGTGGTCAATGCCAGCTGGGGCATTACCAGCGCCGGCGGGCCATTGGTGACGGGAGTTCTGATGCAAACGGCCGGCGTGAATGCACTGCCGGCCGTTCTGTGGATGGGCGCGGCGATCTTCATCGCCAGCGCAATGTGGGAAAGAGACTAGCCTTTAGCCGCAGCCGCCAGCTGTTTCGAACGCAGGCGCTCGGCGCGGGCGATGTACAGGCTCGATGCGATGACGCCGATCGACACCACGAGAATGGTCAGCGCCGCCACCGCGTTCACGCGCGGGTCGAGTCCCAGGCGGGCACGCGAGAAGATCACGATCGGCATGGTCGACGAACCGGGACCGGACAAGAAGGCCGACAGCACCACGTCATCCAGCGACAGCGTGAACGTCAGCAGCCACGCCGAACCCAGCGCCTGTTTGATGTTCGGCAGCGTCACCAGGAAGAACACCTGGAACGGACGGCAGCCCAGGTCCATGGCCGCTTCCTCCAGCGACTTGTTCATCTCCTGCAGGCGCGATTGCACCACCACCGTCGCATACGCCATACCCAGCAAAGTATGTCCCAGCCAGATGGTCACGAGGCCGCGCTCCGGGAAGCCGAACATCTTCTGCACCGACACCAGCATCAGCAGCAGCGACAGGCCGATAATCACTTCCGGCATCACCAGCGGCGCACTCACCATGCCGGTGAACAGCGTGCGGCCGGTGAAGCGCTGGTAGCGGTCCAGCACAAACGCGGCAAAGGTGCCGAGGATGACCGAGCCGCAAGCCGTCAGCAGCGCAATGCGCAGCGAGAGTCCGAAGCCGCTGATGATCTCCTGATCGTTCAGCAGCGCCGCATACCACTGCAGCGAGAAGCCGCTCCATACCATGTCCTGGCGCGAGCTGTTAAACGAGAACACCACCAACACCACGATCGGGATGTACAGGAACAGATAACCGAGCGACAGCCAGCCGCGCCCGAACCAGCGATGCAGGAATTGCGTCATTTGCGCGCCTCCTGTTCCGCCTGATATTTATTGAAGATCGCCATCGGCACCAGAATCAGCAGAATCACCACCACCGTCACCGAGGACGCCAGCGGCCAGTCGTTATTGGTAAAGAATTCGTCCCACAGCTGGCGGCCGATCATCAGCGTTTCCGGGCCGCCCAGCAGCTCTGGAATCACGTACTCGCCCACCGCCGGAATAAACACCAGCATGGTACCGGCGATGATGCCCGATTTCGACAGCGGCACAGTCACGCGCCAGAAGGTCTGCCACGGCGTGGCGCCCAGATCGGCGGCGGCTTCGATGAAGCGCACATCCATCTTCACCAGGTTGGCGTACAGCGGCAGGATCATGAACGGCAGATAGGCATACACCATGCCGATGATCAGCGAGAACTGCGTATTCATCAGGTGCAGCGGTTCGGTAATCACGCCGATATCGATCAGGAAGCTGTTGAGGATACCGTTGTTGGCGAGGATGCCCTTCCATGCGTAGATACGCAGCAGGAAGGAAGTCCAGAACGGCATCATCACCAGCATCAGCAGCACCGGGCGCACGGCCGGCCTGGCGCGCGCCATGAAGTAGGCGAACGGGTAGCCGATGGCCAGGCACAACGCCGCCGTGATCGCGGCAAACTTGATGGAGTTCAGATAGGTCAGCGCATACAGCTCGTCCTGCGCGATGAACAGGTAGTTGGCGATCTTGACCTTGAGCGTGATCACGCCATCGACCACCGTCATCAGCGTGCCGAAGGGATTGCCGTCACTGGAATCCAGATCGGTAAAGCTGATGCGCAGGACGATCAGGAACGGGATCAGGAAGGCAAACGTCAGCCACAGAAACGGCACGGCGATGACCGTGGAGCGCCCCGGATGCTTGAACAGGTTCTTGAGGAAGTTCATGTGCGCCCTGCCTTAGCTGGTCAGCACAACGACGTCGGCGCCGTCCCACCACGCCACCACGCGCTGGTCGCGCTTGAGCGCCGCGTCATCATGACGCGCCACGTTGGTGCGCGAAGCCTTCAACACCATGCCGCTGCCCAGCGTGATGTGGTAGCTGGTCTCGTTGCCGAAGTAGGAGATCCCGGTGATGACACCCTCCACGCAGTTGTAGCCATGTTCGGCCGCCTTGGCGCGCTGCTCCCGGGTCGGCGCCTCCGCCTGCACGGCGATTTTTTCCGGACGCACCGCCACCGATACCGGCATGCCCAGCGTGCCGGTAATGCCGTGGGTGACGTAATGCTTGCCTTCCAGGCTGTCGATGACGACGTGGTCCGCCTCATCTTCCGCCACGCTGCCGTTGAACAGGTTCACACTGCCGATAAAGTCGGCCACGAAGCGGCAGTTCGGCGTTTCATAGATTTCGTCCGGCGCGCCCACTTGCAGGATGCGGCCCGCGCTCATGACGGCGATGCGGGTGGCCATGCTCATGGCTTCGTCCTGGTCGTGCGTCACCATCACGCAGGTCACGCCCACTTCCTCGATGATGGATACCAGTTCCATCTGCGTGCGCTCGCGCAGCTTCTTATCCAGTGCGCCCAGCGGCTCGTCCAGCAGCAGCAACTGCGGACGCTTGGCCAGCGAACGCGCCAGCGCCACGCGCTGCTGCTGGCCGCCGGAGAGCTGGTGCGGCTTGCGTTTTGCATAATCCGTCAACTGCACCAGCGACAGCATCTTTTCCACACGCGCGGCGATTTCGTCTTTCGGCAGGCCGTCGCGGCGCAGGCCGAAGGCGATGTTGTCCCATACCGACAGGTGCGGGAACAGCGCGTACGACTGGAACATCATGTTGATGGGGCGCTGGTACGGCGGCACGCTGACGATGTCCTGCCCGGCCAGCGTAATGGCGCCCGAAGTCGGCGTTTCAAAGCCGGCCAGCATGCGCAACAGGGTCGACTTGCCGCAGCCCGAGCTGCCCAGCAGTGCGAAGATTTCGCCCTTGTTGATCGCGACCGATACGTCATTGACGGCACGGACGCCGTCGAATTCCTTCACCAGGTTCTTGATCAGGAGGAAAGGTTCAGCAGCTCGCTCTATGGTCATGTTGTTAGAAAAGTAAAAGGATATTGGCCAAACCTATGATTATAAAGCCAGCGCTCAAACGTGGAGCAATAAGTGTTCCCGTTCCCAAGGGCTGATGACCGTCATGAACTCCTGATGTTCCAGTTCTTTAATCGCCGTGTAAACATCGACGAAACGCTCGCCCAGCACATCGCGCAGGCGATCCTCCTGCCGCATCAGCGCCAGCGCCTGCGGCAGGCCTCGCGGCAGCTCGTACACATGGTCGTAGGCGCTACCGTTGTACATGGGCGTCGGCTCCAGCTGGTCGATCATGCCGAGGTAGCCGCAGGCCAGCGTCACCGCCATCGCCAGATACGGATTGGCGTCCGCGCCGATGATGCGGTTTTCCACGCGCCGCTGCTCGACGCCGGAGATGGGAATGCGGAAGCCCACGGTGCGGTTGTCCATGCCCCACTGGATGTTGATCGGCGCCGCCGTGTGGCGCACGATGCGGCGATACGAATTCACATACGGCGCCAGGATGGCCATCGCCGCCGGCGTATAGCGCTGCAAGCCGCCGACGTAATGGCGGAAGTGCGGCGACGGCGAGCCGTCGGGTAAATTGAAGATGTTACGGCCGGTGGCGACGTCGCTCACGCTCTGGTGCACGTGCATGGCCGATCCGGGTTCGCCCGCCATCGGCTTGGCCATGAAGGTGGCGTACATATCGTGCTTGAGCGCCGCCTCGCGCAAGGTGCGCTTGAAGTAGAACACATTGTCGGCCAGCGCCATGGCGTCGCCATGCTGGAAGTTGAGCCCCATCTGGCCGGCGCCGGTTTCGTGGATCAGCGTGTCCACGTCGAGATTCATCAGCGCGCAATAGTCATAGATGTCTTCAAACAGCGGATCGAATTCGTTGACGGCGTCGATGCTGTAGACCTGGCGCGTGGTTTCGGACCTGCCGCTGCGGCCCACCGGCGCTTTCAGGGGCAGGTCGGGATCGATATTCTTTTCAGTGAGGTAGAACTCCAGCTCCGGTCCGACGACCGGCTTCCAGCCCTTGTCCGCATACAGCTTGAGCACGCGGCGCAGCACGGAGCGCGGCGCGAAATCGACCAGCGTGCCGTCGGCGAAATAGCAGTCGTGGATCACCTGCGCGGTCGGGTCGATGGCCCACGGCACGGTGGTGATGCTGCCCGGGTCCGCGCGCAGGATCATGTCGCGGTCGGTGTTGGAGATGGCGCGGTCGTAGGCCGCGTCTTCAGTCGGGTAGTTGCCGGTGACGGTCATGCCCAGCACCGCCTCGGGAATGCGCATGCCGCGGTCCTGCGTGAATTTGGCGCGCGGCAGGATCTTCCCGCGCGCCACGCCCGTCAGGTCGGGCACCAGGCATTCAATTTCAGTGACTCGGTTATCGTTGAGCCACTGGTCCATATCGGCATCGGAGAAATTTTCACGGATAGACATGGTGTACTCAAGGTTGCGATTGACAAGCCTAGCTTACCATAATCGCAACCTTTCCTACTGCGCTTCGGCTGCCTCCACGCGGGTTTGCACCAGTATCTTCTTGATCTCCGGGACGCAGGAGCCGCAATTGCCGCCGGCTTTCAGGCAGGCCGTCACCTCCGGCACCGTCTTCAGATCCTTCTCGACGATGGCGTTGCAGATGGTATTGCGGCCGACACCGAAGCACGAGCACACGGTTGGACCGGTGTCCGCACCCTTCTCCACCGGCATGCCGACCAGCAGGCCGACGCGGTCGATTTCGCTCAGCTGCTCTTTGGCGAACAGGCTGGCCAGCCAGGCGCGCGACGGCATGTCCTGGCGCGGCGAGACGAAGATGCACTGATCGATGCGATCGTCCACCACGTGCACGGCGCGGTACACGCCGGCGGTGCGGTCTTCGTATTCCAGCCAGTCTGCATCCAGGTCCTCAACGCCCAGCAGCGCGCGCGCCCAGGCAGGATAGTCCTTGATGGTGTTGCGGCCGGCCAGTTCGTAGCGCGCGAACTCGCGGCCTTGAATGCGGGTCCAATGTGCCACACTGTCGAGATTCACTTCCGCGCGGCTCAGGATGAAGCCGTGCCAGTTGACGCGGAACTGCTCCACGCGCACCGGCGTGTGCTTGAATTCAGGCTCGCCGGACACCGGGTCCACCACCGGATTGACCACCGCGCCAACGCGGGCGTCGGAGGCGGTCTGGCCGCTCCAGTGAATCGGAATGAACACGCTGCCGCGCGGGATACCGCCGCCGTGCTGCACGCGCGCCACCATGGCACCCCACTCGGAAGTGATGCGCGCCAGTTCACCCTCGCGCACGCCGCTCAGCAGCGCGTCTTGCGGGTGCATGTCGACGAACGATTCGGCGATGTGATCGGCCAGCGTGGCCGACTTGCCGGTGCGGGTCATGGTGTGCCACTGGTCGCGCACGCGGCCGGTGTTGAGCGACAGCGGATAGTCCTCGCTGACGGCGTGCTTCGGCAAGCGCGGCGCGGTGGCGATGAAGCGCGCCTTGCCGTCGGCGTGGGCGAACACATAATCCTTGAACAGACGCTGCTCCACTTGCAGTTCGCCGGAAGCGGTGCGGCGCACCGGCCACTGGGTCGGTTCCATGTCGTCGTACTCGCGCTGCTTGAGGCCTGCCAAGCCGGACATATCGAAGGCGCGCGGCACGTCGCCGACGGCGTTGCGGAAGCCGCTCAGGCGCGCATGCTCGTCGAACACGCCGTGCGCGCCGCAGAAATCGAAACCGCTGTAGCCCATGCGCTGCGCGAACAGCGACAGGATTTTCCAGTCCGGCAGCGCTTCGCCCGGCGCCGGCAGGAAGGCGCGCTGGCGCGAGATGCGGCGCTCGGAATTGGTGACGGTGCCGTCCTTCTCGCCCCAGCCCAGCGCCGGCAGCAGCACGTCGGCGTAGGCGGTGGTGTCGGTGTTCTGCATGATGTCGGAGGAGATCACCAGTTCGCACTTGTCCAGCGCGCGGCGCACCTGATCGGCATCCGGCAGCGATACCACCGGGTTGGTGGCGATCACCCACACCGATTTCACCTTGCCTTCTTCGATGGCCTGGAACAGGTCCACCGCTTTCAGGCCGCCCTTGTCGGCCATGACCGGCGATTCCCAGAAAGTCCGCACCACTTCACGATGGTCGGCGCGCTCCAGATCCATGTGCGCGGCCAGCATATTGGCCAGACCGCCCACTTCACGGCCGCCCATGGCGTTCGGCTGGCCGGTGATGGAAAACGGCCCCATGCCCGGCTTGCCGAGACGGCCGCCGATCAGGTGGCAGTTGATGATGGCGTTAGCCTTGTCGGTGCCGGCCGACGACTGGTTCACGCCCATCGAGTAGGCGGTGACGGTCTTGCGGGTGGCGGCGAACAGTTCGTAGAACTCCATCAGCACCGGCAATTCGATGCGGCAGATTTTGGCGACGACGGCAGGATCGGCACAATCCGCATTGGCCACGCCCAGCGCCTCGTCGAAGCCATTGGTGTGGTTTTCGACAAAGCGCGGATCGACAGCGCCGATGCGCGACAGATAGCTCAGCAGGCCGTTGAACAGCCACACGTCGGTGCCCGCCTTGACCGGCAAGTGCAGGTCTGCCAGTTCGCAGGTGGCGGTGCGGCGCGGATCGATCACCACCAGTTTCAGTTCGGGACGCGCTTCCTTGGCTTTCAGGATGCGCTGGAACAGGATCGGGTGGCACCACGCGGTGTTGGAACCCACCAGCACGATCATGTCGGCCAGTTCCAGATCGTCGTAGCAGACCGGCACCAGGTCTTCGCCAAAGGCGCGCTTGTAGCCCGCCACGGCGGACGACATGCACAGGCGCGAGTTGGTGTCGATGTTAGCGCTGCCGACGTAGCCCTTCATCAGCTTATTGGCGACGTAGTAGTCTTCGGTCAGCAGCTGGCCGGAGACGTACAGCGCCACCGCGTCCGGGCCGTGTTCGGCGATGATGGTTTTCCACGCATCGGCCACTTTGCCGAGCGCTTCGTCCCACGATGCACGGCGCAAGCCGTCTTCCTCGCGGATTTGCGGATACAGCATGCGGCCTTCCAGCCCCACGGTTTCGCCCAACGCAGAACCTTTCACGCACAGGCGGCCCTTGTTTGCCGGGTGCAGCTTGTCACCGGCGATGGCGATCGCGCCGTCGGCCAACGGCGTGGCCTGCACACCGCAGCCTACGCCGCAGTATGCACAGGTGGTACGGATAGCCAGATGGTCGGTGGACAGGTTCACAATGCTTCTCGCTTAATGTCAGGCAGAATTCAGGCGGCCCGGTTGGACAGGGCTTCGCCAAATAACAGGGTTTGCCGGATCGGCGTAATGTCGGCGCGGTTCTGGATCAGGCCAAAGTACCACGGACCGTCCTTCACGTCACCATACAGCACGGCGCCGGTGACGCGGTTGTCTTTCAATACCAGGCGCTTGTAGACGCCGCGGCGCGCATCGCGCAGCACCAGGTCTTCGCTGCCTTCGCCGCCGATGAAATCGCCGACCGAATACAGGTCGACGCCGGTGACTTTCAGGCGCGTTGGCGAGGTCGATTGCACATAGCGGCGCACGCCGGCGCCGGCCAGGTGGGCGCCGCAGACGCGGGCCTGATCCCAGATCGGTGCGACCAGGCCGAAAGTCGCGCTGCGGTGCTGCACGCATTCGCCCACCGCGTACACACGCGGGTCGTAGGTTTGCAGGGTGTCGTCGACCACGATGGCGCGTTCGCAGTGCAGGCCGGCCGACTTGGCCAGCTCGATGTTCGGGCGCACGCCGGCGGTCATCACCACCAGGTCGGCCGGGATCACGGTGCCGTCCTTGAAGCGTACGCCGGTTACGCGGTCGGGGCCGAGGATTTCCTCGGTCTGCGCTTCCATCATGAACTTGAGGCCTTTGGCTTCCAGCGCTTTTTGCAGCAGCAGCGCGGCAGGCTTGTCGAGCTGCTGGTTCATCAGCGCGTCGGTCACATGCACCACGGTCACGGACATGCCCTGGCGTTGCAGGCCGTTGGCCGCCTCAAGGCCCAGCAGGCCGCCGCCGATCACCACCGCGTGGCGATGATTGCGCGCCATGGCCAGCATGGTTTCCACGTCCTGAATGTCGCGGAAGGCCAGCACGCCGTCCAGCTTGTGTCCCGGCACCGGAATGATGAAAGGCTTGGAGCCGGTGGCGATCAGCAGGCGGTCGTAGCGCACTTCCAGGCCGGACTGCGCGCGCACGATGCGCTTGCGGCGGTCGATGTGCACCACCGGGTCGCCGGCGTGCAGCGTGATGTTGTGCTGGACGTACCACTCGCGCGTGTTGAGCATGATGTCGTCGATGCTCTTCTCGCCCGCCAGCACCGGCGACAGCAGGATGCGGTTGTAGTTACCGTGCGGCTCGGCGCCGAACACGGTGATGTCGTACATATCCGGCGCCAGTTTGTACAGTTCTTCGACCGTACGCATGCCGGCCATGCCGTTGCCAATGACGACCAGCGCGGGTTTCATAAACCTACCCAGACTTTGCCGCCGTCGATACGGGCGGGATAAGTGCCCACCGAGTGCTCTGGCGCTTCCAGGCATTCGCCGGTCTGCAGGTCGAAGTGCTGCTTGTAGATGGGCGAGGCTACCACGATGCGCTCGCCCAGCGAACCGACCAGGCCGCGCGACAGCACGGAAGCCTCCGAATTCGGATCGTAGTTATCGATGGCGAACACGCGAGGGCCGCCGTCTTCGACGTGGAACACTGCCACTTGCGAGTCGTTCAGCAACGCGCACACGCCGGTGTTAGGCACGATGTCGTCCAGGTTGCAGACGGCGATCCAGTTATCGGTTTGAATATCACGGTGCATAATTTTCTCCTCAAGCTGCCTTGACTGCGATAGGGATAACGCGTTTGCGTTCTTCGATGGTGGCCGGGCGGATCTGGCCGCGCTCCTCCATGAACAGCACGTTCTGGTCGCTCTTGTCGCTGTTGACGAAGTGGCGGAAGCGTTTGCGGGTCTCCGGATTCTCGACCGCCTCTTTCCACTCGCAAGCGTAGGTGCTGACCACGTGCTGCATGTCGGCTTCCAGCTCGGCGGCGATGCCCAGCTTGTCCTTGATGATCACATCCTTCAGGTAATCCAGGCCGCCTTCCATGTTTTCGCGCCAGGTGCTGGTGCGTTGCAGGCGGTCGCCGGTGCGGCTGTAGAACATCAGGAAGCGGTCGATGTACTTGATCAGCGTTGCCTTATCCAGTTCGGTGGCGATCAGCTCCGCGTGGCGTGGCTTCATGCCGCCGTTGCCGCACACGTACAGGTTCCAGCCTTTTTCGGTGGCGATCACGCCGACGTCCTTGCCCTGCGCCTCGGCGCATTCGCGGGTGCAGCCGGACACGCCGAACTTGATCTTGTGCGGCGTGCGCAAGCCCTTGTAGCGGTTTTCCAGTTCCACCGCCAGGCCGATCGAATCATCGACGCCATAACGGCACCAGGTCGAGCCGACGCAGGACTTCACGGTACGCAGCGACTTGCCATAAGCGTGGCCGGACTCGAAGCCGGCGGCGATCAGTTCTTCCCAGATCAGCGGCAGCTGTTCCACGCGGGCGCCGAACATATCGACGCGGGCGCCGCCGGTAATCTTGGTGTACAGGCCGTACTTCTTGGCGACCATGCCCACAGCGATCAGGCCATCGGCGGTGACTTCACCGCCCGGCATGCGCGGCACCACCGAGTAAGTGCCGTCCTTCTGGATATTGCCGAGGAAGTAGTCGTTGGTGTCCTGCAGGCTGGCGTGCTCCTTTTTCAGCACGAATTCGTTGTTGATGGTGGCCAGAATGCTGGCGGCCAGCGGTTTGCACACGTCGCAACCCAGGCCCTTGCCATGCTTGTGCAGCAGGTCGCCGAAGGTAGTGATCTTGCCGACTTTGATCAGGTGGAACAGCTCCTGGCGCGAGTAGGCGAAGTGTTCGCACACATGGTTGTTGACTTCCATGCCCTGCTTCTTCATCTCGGCCTTCATCACTTGCGTGACGAGCGGCACGCAGCCGCCGCATGCGGTGCCGGCGCCGGTGCAGCTTTTCAGTTCACCGACGGTACAAGCGCCATTGCTCACGGCCGCGCACAGCGTGCCTTTCGAAACGTCGTTGCAGGAGCAGATCTGCGCCGAATCCGGCAGCGCATCCACGCCCAGCGCCGGCTTGGCCGCGCCGTCCGATTGCGGCAGAATCAGGAACTCCGGCGATTCCGGCAGTTCGATCTTGTTCAGCATCATTTGCAGCAGGGTGCCGTATTCGCTGGCGTCGCCCACCATCACGCCGCCCAGCAGGTACTTGCCGCAGCTGGACACCACGATCTTCTTGTAGATCTGTTTGCGCTCGTCGATGAACTGGTAGGAGTGGCTGCCCTCTTCCTTGCCATGCGGGTCGCCGATCGAGGCCACGTCCACGCCCATCAGTTTCAGCTTGGTGCTCATGTCGGCGCCGGCGAATTCCGCCGCTTCGCCCAGCATGTGCTTGACGGCGACGCGCGCCATCTCGTAACCCGGCGCCACCAGGCCGAAGATCATGCCGCCCCACAGCGCGCACTCGCCGATGGCGTAGACGTGCGGGTCGGAGGTGACGCAGTTGTTGTTGATTTCAATGCCGCCGCGCGGGCCGATTTTCAGGCCGGCTTCCTTGGCCAGCATGTCGCGTGGGCGGATACCGGCCGAGAACACGATCATGTCGGCGTCCAGGTGGCCGCCGTCGGCGAATTCCATGCGATGGGTGCCATCCACGCCATCGACGATGGCGGTGGTGTTTTTGCCGGTGTGGACGGTCACGCCCAGGTCTTCGATTTTACGGCGCAGCACACGGCCGCCGCCATCGTCCACCTGCACCGCCATCAGGCGCGGCGAGAATTCCACCACGTGGGTTTCCAGATTCATGTCGCGCAGGGCCTTGGCGCATTCGAGGCCCAGCAGGCCGCCGCCGATCACCACACCGGTTTTGGAGCGCTTGCCGCATTCCAGCATGGCTTCCAGGTCTTCGATGGTGCGGTAGACGAAGCAGTCCTTGCGGTCCTTGCCCGGCAGCGGCGGCACGAACGGGAACGAGCCGGTGGCGATCACCAGTTTGTCGTACGACAGGACCTCGCCTTCGCCGGTGGTGACGGTTTTGGCCGCGGTGTCGATGGCGGTGGCACGGGTGTTCAGGCGCAGCACCATGCTGTCGTTTTGCTCGAAGAAGCCCGGCTTTACCAGCGACAGGTCTTCCGCCGATTTACCCGAGAAGAATTCCGACAGGTGCACGCGGTCGTAAGCGGGACGCGGCTCTTCGCACAGCACCGTCACTTGCAGATTCGGCGTGCCGCTGTTAGCCAGGCTTTCCAGGAATTTGTGGCCTACCATGCCGTGGCCGATGACGATAATTTTCATGATGCTAGTCCTATTAAGCTGCCAGCTTGGTGGCGATTGCGGATTCTTCTACGGCGGCGGCGCTGAAACGCGCTGCCAGTGCGCACAGGGCGGAGACGCCGACCAGTACGCCGAGGATGCTCAGGGTCTGCTGCACGTCGCCAGTGCCCTTCATCAGGAAGCCAGCAGCCACCGCGCCCACATTGCCGCCGGCGCCAATGATGCCGGCCACGCCGCCCAGGGCGCGCTTGTCGACGAAAGGCACTACGGCGTAAGTCGCGCCGCAAGCCATGTGGGTGAACAGGCCGAAGAACAGCATGGCGCAGATGGCAAGGGTGGCGTTGCCGGCGTGGGCAAACATCAGCAGGCCGGCGCCTTCGCCCAGCATCAGCACGAACAGCAGGTTGACGCGGTTATTCAGGTTGCCGGCGGCGGCGAATTTGTCCGACACCCAGCCGCCCAGTGCACGGGCGAACAGCGCCAGCAAACCGAAGGAACCTGCCGCCATGCCGGCCTGGGCCAGCGTCAGCTTGAAGTGATCGACGTAGTAGGTAGCGGCGATGTTGTGGATGAAGATCTCGACACCGAAGCAAGCGCCGTAGGTGATGAACAGCAGCCAAACACGGTAGTTGGCGCCGGCCAGCTTGAACGAATCCCAGCCGCCTTTCTTGCCGCCGTCGATGGTGATGCCGGCGGCGCGCAGTTCGGTGAAGTTACCTTGCGGGCAATCTTGCGTAAAACGGTAGTACACACCGGCCATGATGATCATCAGGACGCCCGGCACGATCAGGGCGGCGCGCCAGCCGAAGCCTTCGCCCACACCCAGCATGATCATGGCGGCCATCAGCAGCGGCATGGCGGCTTGCGCTGCGCCGCCGCCGGCATTGCCCCAACCTGCGGCGGCGGCGTTGGCGGTGCCCACCACGTTAGGCGCGAACATCACCGAGGTATGGTACTGGGTGATGACGAAGCTGGCACCAGCCGCGCCGATGGCGAGGCGGAAGAACAGGAAGCTCTCGTAGCTCTGGGCGAACGCTACGCCGATCACCGGGATGGAACCCAGCAGCAGCAGGCCGGTGTAGGCTTTGCGCGGGCCGAAGTGGTCGCACAGCGGGCCGATAATCAGGCGCACGACGATGGTGACTGCAACGGCTGCGATGTTGATGTTGGCGATTTGCGCCGGCGTCAGACCGAATTCGCCTTTAATCACCGGCATCAGCGGCGCGCAGGCGAACCATGCGAAGAAGCAGACGAAGAACGCCATCCAGGTCAAGTGAAACGCCCGCATCTGAGGCGTTGAAATCGAAAAGAGCTTGATGCTGGTAGCTTTGCTGGCCATTTTTTTATCCCGTTCAGAAAACAAAAAGGCGTCCGCGCAACCACAGGCCAAGAGACCGGGTTGGGCGGACGCCGTTGTCCTGCCAGTCCGTCCTTGGACCAGCGATGAATTCGTGTACTTCGGGGGGATCGCCGTTGATCCCTTGCCCTATGCTTTGCAAGAGCTGTGCCAGCTCCTCAAAAGGGCCTTCTACAGAGGGAAACAACGGAAAAATGCGGGTTTGCGGGGAGCTAAACAGAATGGTGCACTGCGATGTTGCGGTGCACCGTGCACGCTATCGGTGCGCAGCGGCGGTGCAAGCCTAACCGGCGGCGGCCAGTGCGGCGGCGACCATTTCATCGATTTCGCCGCTGATGTTGGACAGGACGCCCGCCACCACCGAGAACTCCTTGCCGGCCTGCCCGGCACGCGCCGCCACGATGCGGGCGTTGAAGGCCACCATGCGCGCCTGGCGGTTGATGGTTTCAATATCGGTAATCACGCCGCGTAGTTGTTTCTTCATTAAGCGCGCGTGCAGCTTGGCTTGCTCTTCGTAGATCGACGTGATCTGGTTGAGGATGGCCAGCGTCGGCGTGGTGATGCGCACCAGTTCTGCCAGCAGCCCGGCGCTGTCGCTGGCATCGTTTGCGATCGCGCGCAGGGTGCGCTCGGCCAGATCGGCAAAGGCGGTGATCTCGCGGTCGCCCTGCAGCTTGCCGAAATACGCCGCTTCCAGCTCCGGACAAAATACGCCGGGCAGGCCGTCGCCATCGGTCAGCAAGGACTTGTGCGCGCCGCGGAACAGCGCCAGCGTTTCCTGCGCGATGGCCGCCGCCCCCTCCTGCTGCTGCGATGCCAGCACGGCGTACAGCACCAGCCGCTGCGAGGTGAAGCGGCGACGCCCGGACAGGTTGATCAGGGCGCCGAAGACTTCTCCCGGCAGTGGCTTGCCGCCATGGGAACCGGCGGCCGGTGCGATAGGCGCGTGCATGTGCATCTCTTTCTCCTTGGGTTAAGCGGCTTTGGCGGGATGCGCTTGTTTCCGGTACAGGAATTCCAGCACCGCCGTGCGGTATTCCATGTACTTCGCATCCGACGCCAGCGCCACGCGGTCGCGCGGGCGCTCCAGCCGCACATCGACGATTTCGCCTATCGTGGCGGCCGGGCCGTTGGTCATCATGACGATGCGGTCGGACAGCAGCACCGCTTCGTCGACATCGTGCGTCACCATCACCACCGTGGACTTGGTGGCGGCGACAATCTTCAACAGTTCGTCCTGCAGGTGGGCACGGGTGAGTGCGTCCAGCGCGCCGAAGGGTTCATCCATCAGCAGCACTTTCGGCTCCATCGCCAGCGCACGGGCGATGCCGACGCGCTGCTTCATGCCGCCCGAGATTTCATGCGGGCGCTTGGTCTCGGCATGGGTCAGGCCCACCAGCGCCAGCGCCGCCATGGTGCGCTCCTTGAGCTGCGCCTTGGTCTCGGCGGCGCCAAACACGCGCTCCACGCCAAGGTAAATATTCTCGTAGCAGGTCAGCCACGGCAGCAGCGAGTGATTCTGGAACACCACCGAGCGCTCCGGCGACGGGCCGGCGATCTCGCGGTTGGCGCACAGCAGCACGCCGTCGGTCGGCTTGAGCAGGCCGGCGATCAGGTTGAGCAGGGTCGATTTGCCGCAGCCCGAATGGCCGATCAGGGTGATGAATTCGCCCTTGGCCACTTTGAGGTCGATTTCACGCAGCGCGTGGAATACACCCTTCCTGGTGTGGAATACCATCTCCACGCCTTCGATATCGATGAATTTATCTTCCATGATCGCCGCTCCTTAGTTCGACACTTGTTCGTAGGTGAAAGCACGGGCCAGCGCCATCAGCGCCTGCTCCAGCAGCAAGCCAACCAGGCCAATCGAGCCGATGGCGATGATGATGTGCGGGACATTCAGGTTGTTCCACTCATCCCACACCCAGAAGCCGATGCCCACGCCGCCGGTCAGCATTTCAGCCGCGACGATCACCAGCCACGCGGTGCCGATCGACAGGCGCACGCCGGTCAGCACGAAGGGCAGCGCCGATGGCAGCAGGATCTTGGTCAGAACCTTCCACTCCGACAGGTTGAGCACACGCGCCACGTTCATGTAGTCCTGCGGCACGCGCTGCACGCCGATGGCGGTGTTGATGATCATCGGCCAGATCGAGCAGATGAAGATGGACCAGATGGCGGCAGGGTTGGCCGATTTGAACACCAGCAGGCCAATCGGCAGCCAGGCCAGCGGCGACACTGGTTTCAGCAGGCTGATAATAGGACTGAACATGGCGCTGACGAACTGCACGCGGCCGATCAGGAAGCCCAGCGGAATCCCCACCAGCGCCGCCAAGCCAAAGCCCACGCCCACGCGCTGCAGGGATGCCAGCAGGTTCCAGCCGATGCCCTGGTCGTTAGGGCTGTTGCGGTAGAACGGATCGGAGAACAACTTGATCGCCTCGTCCAGCGTGGCGGCCGGCGTCGGGAAAGCGCTGTTCTTCATGGTGATGATTTGCCACACCAGCACCAGCAAGGCGGCGCCCACCAGCGGTGCGATGATTTTCAGCGCAGTAGCGGAGACTTGCTGGCGCGCGCGCGCCGACGAATTGGCGGCAAGCGGGCGGCGTGGACGGCGTGCCGGTTTATCGTCGGCGACAACAGCGGCAGCCACCGGTTCGGCACTTTCGGGTTTGAGCATGGCATTCATGGCATCCTCCCATCATCAGGCTTTGATCTTGAACGAGGCGGCGAACGCTTTCGGGTTCTTGCCGTCCCACACGGAACCATCCATCAGCTTCGACGAACGCATCGGGCTCTTGGGCACCGGCGTCTTGGTCATGGTGGCGGCGTCCTTGTACAGATCGATCTGATTGACCGAGGTGGCCACAGCCAGATAGTCCGGATCGTCCTTGAGCAGGCCCCAGCGGCGGTGCTGGGTCATGAACCACATGCCGTCCGACAGGTACGGGAAGTTGACCGCGCCATCGTTATAGAACTTCATGTGATTCGGATCGTCCCAGGTCTTGCCCAGGCCATTCTGGTAGCGGCCCATGATGCGCTGATCGATCGCATCCTTGCTGGTGTTGACATAGGACTTGTCGGCGATGGTTTCGGCCATCTTGTTCTTGTTGGCCAGCGAGGAATCGATCCATTTGCCGGCGTCGAGGATGGCGGCCATCATGGCGCGGCAGGTGTTCGGATATTTTTTCGCGAATTCCAGCGTGGAGCCCAGCACTTTCTCCGGGTGGTCCTTCCAGATTTCCTGGGTGGTGACGGCGGTGATGCCGACGCCGTCCATGATGGCGCGGTGGCCCCACGGTTCGCCCACACAGAAGCCGTCCATGTTACCGACGCGCATATTGGCCACCATTTGCGGCGGCGGCACGGTAATGACCTTGGCGTCCTTCATCGGGTTGATGCCATTGGCGGCCAGCCAGTAGTACAGCCACATGGCGTGGGTGCCGGTCGGGAAGGTTTGCGCGAAGGTGTACTCGCGCGGATCGGTGCGCATCAGCTTGGCCAGCGAGGCGCCGTCCACGCCGCCCTTGTCGGCGACTTTCTTGGACAACGTGATGGCCTGGCCGTTGTTGTTAAGGCTCATCAGCACGGCCATATCCTTCTTCTGACCGCCGATGCCCATCTGCACGCCGTACAGCAGGCCATACAGCACATGGGCCGCGTCGAGGTCGCCATTGGCCAGCTTGTCGCGCACGCCGGCCCACGAGGCTTCCTTGCTCAGCACGAATTTGACGCCGTACTTCTTGTCGAAGCCCAGCACCGAGGCCATGACCACGGAGGCGCAGTCGGTCAGCGGGATAAAGCCGATCTTGATTTCTTCCTTCTCCGGCTTATCCGAACCTGCTGCCCAAACGCCCCCCGTCGACAAACCCAACATACTTCCTCCCGCTACAAGACCTGCACCATGAATAATTTTTCTGCGCGTTGCGTTGACTGCTTCCGTCTTTGGAGTACCTAGCTTTTTGTAGTTCATGGTGTTTCCCTTCTTGTAGTCGTCGATAACTAAGAGCCAAAAAAAACGCCTACCCTCACGAAGCGAATTCATGATTGGTAGACGTCGTTGTCTGGTGGGCCCTACCGCCGTTGGCAAGGCACATCCGCGCAGCATTGCGCTTGCCTACCGTTATGCAATGTCCATGCCAGGGTGTTTACAGGGGGAAAGGAGTGTTTTGCGCAAAAAAAAATGCACCGCTTTTGCGCGGTGCATCATTTTGGGCACTCACCCCTGACCCCAACGGTGAGCGGGTTTCGGGGTGGCGTCAGCCGAGCAAGTCTTCGACGTCGAGGATGCGCTGGGCCACTTCGGACAGCTTGAGGTTTTTGCTCATGGCCATGGAGCGCAGCTTTTGATAGGCCTGCTCTTCGGTGAAGTGCTGGCGCTGCATCAGAAGGCCCTTGGCGCGCTCGATCACCTTGCGCTCGGCCAGCTTGCTCTTGGTGTCGCTCAGCTCGTCCAGCAGCTTCTGCTCGCGCTTGAACTGGGCCAGCGCCACCTGCAGCACCGGCTTGATGCGCTCGCTCTGCAGTCCGGCCACCACGTAGGCCGACACGCCGGCTTCGACCGCGGCTTCCATGCTTTCCGGGTCCTGGTCTTCGGTGAACATGACGATGGGGCGGCGTTCGTCGCGGGTGGCGATGACCACATGCTCCAGCACGTCGCGCGCGTCCGATTCGGCATCGACAATGATCATATCGGGCTGCAGCTGGGCGATGCGCTCGGGCAGGTACATATCCGGCGGCAGCGAAGCGATGATGTCATAGCCGGCCTCCAGCAGGCCGATGCGCAGCACCCGCGCACGCTCGGCTTGCGCATGCAGCGCCTCGTCACCCTCGTCATGGATGACGGTGTTGACGACGACGATACGCAAATTGGGCATGGCCGGCTTACGCATGGGAGTGGGTCATGACACTGCTGCAAGCAAGAATCAAACCAGTAATTTTGATGTGCATTTGCAGATTTTAAGACAGAACCTGCAAATTCTGCCAGCACTCATCCCGTCGTTTGTTATCTTTGCATGCCCAGCGCCGTATCGTCAGGGCTTCCAGTGGACGGAATACCACGTTCTACAAGCAATCCGATCGACGGCATCCCGGAGGTAGCCCCCTTTGTGGCTGGCGCTGGCGCCGCGGCTTATGCGGCTTCGTATTTCGCCAGCCGTTGCTGCACCACCGGGGCCAGCTGGTCGAGCGCGCTGACGGCGATGCCCATGTCTTGCAGCTTGCCGTCGTTGATGCCGTAGACCCAGCCGTGCACCGTCAGTTCCTGGCCGCGCTCCCAGGCGTCGCGCACGATGGTGGTTTGCACCACATTGCTGACCTGCTCCACCACGTTCAGCTCCACCAGGCGCTCCGAACGCTTTTGTTCGTTGACCACGCTGCCCAGGTAGCGCTCATGCTTCTGGTTGACGTCGTACACATGGCGCAGCCAGTTGTCGACCAGACCGACGCGGGCGCCGGTCATTGCGGCGTGCACACCCTTGCAGCCGTAGTGGCCGACGATGATCACGTGCTTCACTTTCAGCACATCAATCGCGAACTGCATCACCGACAGGCAGTTCAGGTCCGAATGTACCACCACGTTGGCGATGTTACGGTGCACGAACACGTCGCCTGGCGCCAGACCCAGCAGTTCATTTGCCGGCACGCGGCTGTCGGAACAGCCGATCCACAGATATTCCGGCGCCGCTTGCGTGGCCAGGCGGTTGAAGAAGTCCGGATCGCGCTCCACTTCCGATGCCGCCCATTTGCGGTTGTTCTCCAGCAGGTGACGCAGGGGGGACGTGCTGTTCTTCAGGCTTTCCATGATGCTCCTCTCGTACATAAGAAGACCGCCGGTCTGCTGAAAAAGCAGCGCGGCGGTCTGGATATTACCGATTCAACGTGACCGGGAAATTACTCAAAAAAGTCCTTTACCTTGTCGCGCCAGGTTTTCGTCTGCGGGCTGTGCTTGGCGCCGCCCTCGGTGGTCGATTTTTCAAACTCGCGCAGCAGTTCCTTCTGCTTTTCGGTCAGCTTGACCGGCGTCTCGACCGCCACGTGGCAGAACAGGTCGCCCGCGAAGCCGGAACGCACGCCTTTGATGCCCTTGCCTTTGAGGCGGAAGGTCTTGCCCGACTGGGTGCCTTCCGGGATCGTAAACGCTACTTTACCAGACAACGTCGGCACCTCGATTTCGCCGCCCAGCGCCGCCTTGGCAAACGAGATCGGCATTTCGCAGTGCAGGTCGTCGCCCTCGCGCTGGAACACCGGGTGCGGCTTGATGTGGATTTCCACGTACAAATCGCCCGACGGCCCGCCATTGGTGCCTGGCTCGCCGTTACCGGACGAGCGGATGCGCATGCCGTTGTCGATGCCGACCGGGATCTTCACTTCCAGCGTCTTGTTGCGCTTGATGCGGCCCTGGCCCGAGCACGCGGCGCATGGCTCAGGGATGATCTTGCCGGTGCCGTGGCATTTCGGGCAGGTCTGCTGGATGCTGAAGAAGCCCTGCTGCATGCGCACCTGGCCGTGGCCGGCGCAGGTCGAGCAGGTCACCGGCGAGGTGCCCGGCTTGGCGCCGGAACCGTGGCAGGTGTCGCACTTGTCCCACGACGGCACGCGGATGGTGGTGTCGAAGCCGTGCGCGGCCTGTTCCAGCGTGATCTCCAGGTTGTAGCGCAGGTCGGCGCCACGGTACACCTGCGGCCCCTGGCTGCGGCCGCGGCCGCCGCCGAAGATGTCGCCAAAGATGTCGCCGAAGGCATCGCCGAAACCGCCGCCGCCAAAGCCGCCACCGCCGCCCATGTTCGGATCGACGCCGGCGTGACCGTAGCGGTCATACGCCTCGCGCTTCTCCGGATTGGTCAGCATCTCGTAGGCTTCCTTGACTTCCTTGAATTTCTCTTCCGCGTCCTTGCTGTCCGGATTGCGGTCCGGATGGTACTTCATAGCCAGTTTGCGATAGGCCTTCTTGATCTCGTCCTCGGAGGCGCTCTTTGCAACACCGAGTACTTCGTAGAAATCACGCTTTGCCATGTTGTCGTAACCTTGCTTATATTCTGTACTGATTTATGCGAAAAAGCCGAGCCGGCGGCGCTGCCACACGACTCGGCGTATCGTCATACCCGCTTGCGCGGGAATGACGGTATTACTTGCTGTCTTTGACTTCCTTGAAGTCGGCGTCAACCACGTCGTCCTGCTGCTTGGCCTGCTCAGCGCCCGCGCCGGCACCCGCGCCACCTTCGGCGCCGCCAGCGGCTTGCTGTGCCTGCATGTCAGCGTACATCTTCTCGCCCAGCTTCTGCGAGGCGGTCGACAGCGCGGCCACCTTGGCGTCGATCTCGGCCTTGTCGCCCGATTTGATCGAGGCTTCCAGGTCGTTGATCGCCGCTTCGATCTTCTCTTTCTCGCCGCCTTCCAGCTTGTCGCCGTATTCGGTCAGCGACTTGCGGGTCGAGTGCACCAGCGCGTCGGCCTGGTTGCGCGACTCGGCCAGTTCCTTCACTTTCTTGTCTTCCTCGGCGTTGACTTCGGCGTCCTTCACCATCTTCTGGATTTCCGCTTCGGTCAGGCCCGAGTTGGCCTTGATCGTGATCTTGTTCTCTTTGCCGGTGGCCTTGTCCTTGGCGCCGACGTGCAGAATGCCGTTGGCGTCGATGTCGAAGGTCACTTCGATCTGTGGCGTGCCGCGTGCCGCTGGCGGGATGCCTTCCAGATTGAACTCGCCCAGGCTCTTGTTGCCGGCCGCGATTTCACGCTCGCCCTGGTAGACCTTGATGGTCACCGCAGGCTGGTTGTCGTCGGCGGTCGAGAACACTTGCGAGAACTTGGTCGGGATCGTGGTGTTCTTGTGAATCATCTTGGTCATCACGCCGCCCAGGGTTTCGATACCCAGCGACAGCGGCGTCACGTCCAGCAGCAGCAAGTCTTTGCGCTCGCCCGACAGCACCGAACCCTGAATCGCCGCGCCAACCGCAACCGCTTCGTCCGGGTTCACGTCCTTGCGTGGATCCTTGCCGAAGAACTCTTTGACCTTTTCCTGCACCTTAGGCATACGGGTCATGCCACCGACCAGGATGATGTCGTCGATGTCCGACACCTTGATGCCGGCATCCTTGATGGCGGTGCGGCATGGCTCGATGGTGGCGTTGATCAGCTCTTCCACCAGCGATTCCAGCTTGGCGCGGGTGATCTTCAGGGTCAGGTGGACCGGCGCGCCGTTCGCCATGGCGATGTACGGCTCGTTGATTTCAGTCTGTGCCGACGACGACAGTTCGATTTTGGCGCGCTCGGCCGAAGCCTTGATACGCTGCAGGGCGATCGGATCTTTTTTCAGATCCAGGCCGTTGACCTTCTTGAATTCTTCGATGATGTAGTCGATCACGCGCTGGTCGAAGTCTTCGCCGCCCAGGAAGGTGTCGCCGTTGGTCGACAGCACTTCGAACTGCTTCTCGCCGTCCACGTCGGCGATTTCAATGATCGAGACGTCGAAGGTACCGCCGCCCAGGTCGTACACGGCGATCTTGCGGTCGCCCTTTTCCGACTTGTCCAGGCCGAAGGCCAGCGCCGCCGCAGTCGGCTCGTTGATGATGCGCTTGACGTCCAGACCGGCGATACGGCCGGCGTCCTTGGTCGCCTGGCGCTGCGAGTCGTTGAAGTATGCCGGCACGGTGATGACGGCCTCGGTGACTTCTTCACCCAGGTAGTCTTCCGCGGTTTTCTTCATCTTGCGCAGCACTTCCGCCGAGATTTGGGGCGGCGCCAGTTTCTTGTCGCGCACGCTGATCCACGCATCGCCGTTGTCGGCTTTGGTGATGGCGTAAGGCATCAGACCTATGTCTTTCTGCACTTCCTTCTCGTCGAACTTGCGACCGATCAGGCGTTTCACCGCGAACAGGGTGTTTTTTGGGTTGGTCACAGCCTGGCGTTTCGCCGGCGCGCCGACCAGGATTTCACCATCGTCTTGGTAAGCAATGATAGATGGCGTCGTGCGTGCGCCTTCGGCGTTTTCGATGACCTTAGGCTGGCCGTTTTCCATGACGGAAACGCAGGAGTTGGTGGTTCCCAAATCGATACCGATAATTCGACCCATGATTTTATTCCTTATTTGCTAGAGTTCAGATGGTACTTATATGTGGAAAAGCGCTATGTTTTCAAGAGCTTGAAATTACTTTGCTTGCGCTGCGGTAACGATGGCCGGGCGCAGCAGACGGTCGGCGATCATATAACCTTTTTGCAGCACAGCAACAACGGTATTGGCTTCCTGCTCGGCAGGCACCACGGCCACGGCCTGGTGCTTGTTGGGATCCAATTTTTCGCCTTGCGCCGGTTCGATGGCGATCAGACGGTTGCGTTCGAAGGCCGAGGACAGCTGTTTCAGCGTCATTTCCACGCCTTCCTTCAGCGATTCGACAGTAGGCGCTTCCACTTTCAGGGCCATTTCCAGGCTGTCCTTGACCGGCACCATGGCTTCGGCAAAGCTTTCGACAGCGAATTTGTGGGCCTTGGCCACGTCTTCCTGAGCGCGGCGGCGGATGTTTTCGCCGTCGGCTTTCGCGCGCATGAAAGCGTCGTGCATTTCAGCCAGCTTGGCTTCGGTGGCGGCCAGCTGCTCTTCCAGAGATGGCTGACCTGCTTCCGGGGTCGATGGCGGGGCCGACGCAGCGGCTTCGGCCGCCTCTGGATTAGGTGGTACGGCTTGATTTTCCTGATCTTGCATCTAATGACTCCTACAATCGTATTTGTTTGACATTACTTTTGTTACCGCTGTGGCAGCAAATGGGGCAATAACCTACGATTTCAAGGGTTTATTTGCCTGCCAGTTCGACAACACCAGCTTGTATCAGGCGGCTATTTTAACAGGCTGGCACTCGTCACCCGCAAGTGCTGATTGCCGGGTGACGCTGTGATGGTGGCGGGAATGTTGCGTTTCAGTCAGAAGCGCCCAGTTGCAGGGCGGCGGCGCGGCCGGCTTCTGCCTCTTTTTTGAGCGCCTCGCGCTGCGACGGCGCCAGCTGGGTCGGCCAGCCGATGATGTGCTGCTCGGCGATCTCGGCCAGCGCGGCGATCCAGGCCGGCGATTCGTTCAGGCAGGGGATGTAGTGGAATTCGGCGCCGCCGTTGCTTTCGAACTCGTGGCGCACTTCCATGCTGATCTCTTCCAGCGTTTCCAGGCAGTCGGCAATGAAACCCGGGCAGATCACATCCACCCGGCGCACGCCGTCGCGCGCCAGCTGGGCCACGGTGGGCGCGGTGTAGGGCTGCAGCCATTCGGCCTTGCCGAAGCGGGACTGGAAGGTGACGACGTACTCGCCTGGCGCCAGCTTGAGGGCGGCGGCCAGCAGGCGCGCGGTTTTCAGGCATTCGCAGTGGTAAGGGTCGCCCAGCATCAGGGTACGCTTGGGCACGCCGTGGAAGGACATCACCAGTTTTTCCGGCTTGCCGTGCTGGTCCCAATGGTTGAGCACGGAGTCCCGCAGGGCGCGGATGTAGCCTTCGTGGTCGTGATAGTTGCGCACGAAGCGCAGTTCCGGGATGTTGCGCACGCTGCCGTAGTGCTGGAACACGGCGTCGTAGATGGAGCCGGTGGTGGTGCCGGAGTATTGCGGGTAGGCCGGCAGCAGCAGAATGCGCCCGGCGCCGTCGGCTTTGAGCTTGGCCAGCACGTCCGGCAGCGATGGCGATCCGTAGCGCATGGCCATGGCGACGGTCAGGTCGCAGTGGCCGCGTTCGCCGAGCGCGGCGCGCAGGCCGAGCGCCTGGGCGTCGGTATGGGTGCGCAGCGGCGAACCTTCATTGGTCCAGATGGTGGCGTACTTCCTGGCCGACTGGCCGGAGCGGAACGGCAGGATGATCAGGTTGAGGATGAACCACCACACGGCTTTCGGAATCTCGACCACGCGCGGGTCGGACAGGAATTGCTTGAGGTAGCGGCGCACGGCGGAACGGGTGGGCGCGTCGGGCGTGCCAAGGTTGACCAGTACGATCGCGCTGCGGCCGATGCTGCCGTGCTTGTGGGGAGGTTCTTTTTGGAAGGTCATGAATGGCTTAAGGTTGAACCGTAAGCCAGTATCTTAATGTATAAACTTTGCAATCGCGAAGACGATGGTGCTGACGGCCGCGCTCAGCGTGATGGCAGTGCCGACAAACCATTTGATTATTCTGGTTTCCATCTGGTGCGTTTCACCGCGCAAGTTAGCAATATCTTCTTTGGTGGCCATGCGTGAATCTATGCCGTCCAGCCGCGTTTCAATGCGTACAAGGCGCTGCTTGGCGTCATCCGCGAAATCTTCCAGCCTATCAATCCGTTTCTCAGTTTCCATGACCGCCTCCTTTGTAAAGGCCAGCGATCAATCTTAGCGCGTTTTATCTGCGCTGGAACTGAGCTGTATCAAGAGGCGAGCAGTTCGCGGGCGTGTTTGCGGGTGGTGGCGGTGATTTCCAGACCGCCCAGCATGCGGGCGATTTCTTCTACCCGCGACTTGGCATCCAGCACGTCGATGCGCGAAGCGGTTTTGCCGTTGTCCAGCGTGCCCTTGGCCACCTGGAAGTGCTGGCCGGCCTGGCTGGCCACCTGCGGCAAGTGCGTCACACACAGCACCTGGCGCTCCTGCCCCAGACGGCGCAGCAGGCGCCCCACCACTTCCGCCACGCCGCCGCCGATGCCGCTGTCCACTTCATCGAAGATCAGCGTCGGCACCGTGGTGGCGTTGGAGGTGATCACCGAGATCGCCAGCGAAATGCGCGCCAGCTCGCCGCCCGAGGCCACCTTGGCCAGCGGACGCGCCGCCACGCCGGCATGGCCGGCCACCAGGAATTCCACCTGCTCCAGGCCATACGCAGCCGGTTCACAGGCGTTCAGCGCAACCTCGAAACGGCCGCCGGTCATGTTCAATTCCTGCATCGCCTTGGTGACCGCTTCGCCCAGCTGCTGCGCCGCGCGCGCGCGCGTGGCCGACAACTTGTGCGCCTCGGCCATGTAGGCCGCCTTCAATTTCTCTTCCTGCTTGCGCAAGCCTTCCAGATCGGTGGCGTCGGCCAGCTGCGACAGACGCGTCGCCAGCTTGGCGTGTTCCTGCGGCAGCTCGTCTTCCGGCACGCGGAACTTGCGCGCCGCCGAATGAATGGCGTCCATGCGCGCCTCCACCGTGCGCAGGCGCGCCGGATCGAGGTCCACGCGGTCCAGGTAATCGTTGAGCGCATACACCGCCTCCTGCAGCTGGATGCGCGCCGGCTCGATCAGATCCACAATCGGCTGCAGGCCGCTGTCGATATCGGCCAGCTTGCCCAGCTTCTGGTTCAGCGACGACAGCTGCGACAGGATCGGATGCTCCTCCGCCTCCGAAATCGCCGCCAGCGCTTCCTGCGCGCCCTCCATCAAACTGGCCGCGTGCGATAAGCGGCTTTGCTCATTGCTGACCTCCGCCCATTCACCCGGCTTGACCGACAGCTTTTCCAGTTCATTGACCTGCCACTCCAGCCGCTCGCGCTCATACAGCACATTGGCGGCGTTGGTCTCGAATTCCTCCAGCTGTTTGGCCAGCGCGCGCCATGCCTTGTAGGCCGCGGCCACCGCGCGCGCCTCGCCGCCGGCGCCGGCCTGGCCGTCCAGCAGATCGCGCTGGGCGTCGGTCTTCATCAGCGACTGGTGCGCGTGCTGGCCGTGGATATCGACCAGCAGGTCGCCCAGCTCGCGCAACTGCGATGCCGTGGCGGCGATGCCGTTGATGTATGCCTTGCTGCGGCCCGCATTGTCGATCACGCGGCGCAGCAGCGCGCCGCCCTCCTCCACCGCGAATTCATTGGCCGCCAGCCAGTCGCGCGCCTGCCCGCTCAGTGCGAAATCGGCGGTGATGTCGGCCTTGGCCGCCCCCTCCCGCACCACGCTGGCGTCGCCGCGTCCGCCCAGCGCCAGCGTCAGCGCATCGATCAGGATCGACTTGCCGGCGCCGGTTTCGCCGGTGAACACCGTAAAGCCGGCGGAGAATTCCAGTTCTATCGTATCGACGATAACGAAATCACGAATGGACAGGGTACGCAACATGGAGAACTGTCAGTGTGGTTAAGCGAGTTTGCCCTCACCGGACGGATATTCGTTCCAGTGCAGTTTTTCGCGCAGGGTGTTGTAATAGCTCCAGCCATCCGGATGCAGGAAGGTGATCGAATGCGGCGAACGCTGGATCACTATGCGGTCCTGCGACTGCAGGCTGGCGAAGGTTTGCATGTCGAAGTTGACGCTGATGTCGCGCCCGCGCACGATTTCCACCACGATCTCGCTCGATTCCGGCAGCACGATCGGGCGATTGGACAGCGCGTGCGGCGCAATCGGCACCATCACGATGCCGCCCAGCGACGGATGCAGCAGCGGCCCGCCGGCCGACAGCGCGTAGGCGGTGGAGCCGGTCGGCGTGGAGATGATCAAACCGTCGGAACGCTGGTTGTACATGAACTGCCCGTCCACGTCCACGCGCAGCTCGGCCATGCCGGCGCCGGCGCCGCGCGACACCACCACGTCGTTGACCGCCATGCCGACGTGGATGACGTCCGCGCCGCGCATCACGCGCCCTTCCAGCAAGGTGCGGCGCTCGGCCTTGTAGCTGCCGCTCAGGATGCGCGCCAGCGCGTCGTGCATGCCTTCCAGCGGAATATCGGTCATGAAGCCCAGCCGGCCCTGATTGATGCCGATCAGCGGCACATTGAACGGCGCCAGCTGGCGCGCGATGCCCAGCATGGTGCCGTCGCCGCCCATGACGATGGCGGCGTCGCATTCGGCGCCGATGGCGGCCGCATCCAGCACGCGGCGGTCGTCCAGCTGCAGGCCGAGGTGGGACGCGGTCTGCTCCTCAAACACCACCTCGTAGCCGCCCTGCTCAAGAAACCCGACCACGCTGCCGACCGACTCGGCGATGCCGTCGGTATTCGGGCGCACGACCAGGGCGATCGTTTTAAAAACAGTGGACGTGGTGGTCATAAAAATCTCGGCTAGGGGCTATAGCGACGTCACTGTACATTTAAACAGTGCCTTGTGCAAGTTTAATGGCCGACCGTCAGGATGCCCATGCCGGCCGAGATCATCACCGCCAGCGTCAGTGCGATCATGTAGAGCAGCATCAGCACCGACCAGCGCAGGAAGGTGCCCAGGCGGCTGCCATGGTACACGCGCCGCATGGCCCACGGCAGGTAGCCGATCAGCCAGCACCACAGCACAAACCGCAGCAGGCCGTAATGCGCCAGCAGGATGGCGCTGAACATCAGGAAGGCAAAGGCGTTGGTATGCAGCGCGAACAACATATGCTCGCCGAAGCGGCGCCCCGAGCCGAGGTACAGCCCCTTGAGGAACAAGGCAAACACCGGCATCAGGCAGAAGATCGCATACGGCGCGTAGTGGTACATGCCATTCCTGAACACCTTGAGCTGCTCTTCCGGCGGCAGCCGGTTCAGCGCGTGCCACTGGCGGCGCAGCAGCGGCAGGTCGCTCAGCTTGCCGTCGATGTATTCCTCGCTGATGTTCATGTCGGCGCCATCGTCCTTGTCGTGCTCCATCACCTTGGCGGCGCGGATGTCGGACCTGGCGTCTTCGGCCGCCATCTCGCTCATCATGCCGGCCAGCGCGTCGCGCGCGGCGGATTTGCTTTCCTCGCTGCCCGCCTCCTGCGGCTTGCCCGCCGCCGCCACGGTGGTGGCGGCGATGCTCTGGCCGACGGTCTTTTTTTCGCCGTGCGGTTCGCCGTCGCTGGTGAATTTCAACAGCGCGAAGAACAGCACGGAAAAGGTCAGGTACATGCGCAGCGGCTGCACATAACGCACGCGGCGGCCGCGGATGTATTCGTTGGTCAGTTCGCCCGGCATCAGGATCAGCCGCTTGAGCGATCCCCACAGCTTGCCCTCCAGCGCCACGTAATGGCCGATGAACTCGTGCAGGAATTCGCGCGTGCTGGCGTGGTGCAGCACTGCCTCTTGCCCGCATTGGGAGCAGTAATGGCCGCTCAGCGGCGTATCGCAGTTGGCGCAGTTGTCCAGCTTGGAGGCGTTGCTCATGCAAAAAATCCCGGGATAGAAATGTGGTCTAAATGATAAACGACTTCGCCCCGCTGTTGTCAAAATTCAAGGTGGCGACTGATACAAAACCAACTGGCTAAGATGGGACGCATCTTCTGGGAGGCCATATGAAAGACCAGCACGTCAATACAGACGCCAAGGTGAAGGACGACAGCGTCAAGCGCATGCCGCACGAACGCGACGAGGCGCCCGACAATAATGGCGCCAAGACCCGCAGCATCATGCGCCAGGCCGGCGTCGACGTCGACAGCGGCCTGGTCGATACTGACCTGCACAATCAGCGCGGCGTGCAAAAGCCGCGCGAGGACGCCAGCGCCCAACCGCAGCCGCACACCAAACGCGACTGAGCCGGGAGCCCGCCATGCGCCATCACACCGCCTTTGCCCTGTTTGCCATGGCCTGCGCACCGGCGCTGGCCATGGCGCAATCCTACCCGACCGGCTACGGCCCCAATCCGGCCTTGCCGGCGCCGGAGAGCAAGCTCATCCCCACGCTCAATGTAGCGCCCACCGCGCCGTGGACGGCGCAACAGCAGCCCAGCGCGCCGCCCGGCTTCAGCGTCACCGCCTATGCGCGCGAGCTCGACCATCCGCGCTGGGTGTACACGCTGCCGAATGGCGATGTGCTGGTGGCCGAAACCAACGCCCCGCCCAAGCCGGACGACAGCAAGGGCCTCAAGGGCATGGTGATGAAATACGAAATGAAGAAAGCCGGCGCCGAAACGCCGTCGGCCAACCGCATCACGCTGCTGCGCGGGCTGGACGCCAAAGGCGCGGCGCAAAGCCGCAGCGTGTTTCTTCAGGGCCTGCATTCGCCGTTCGGCATGGCGTTGGTGGGCCAGGACCTGTACGTGGCCGATACCGACGCCGTGCTGCGCTTTCCCTATCAGGAAGGCGCCACCAGCATCACCGCACCGGGGGTGAAGGTGATGGATCTGCCGGCAGGCACCATCAACCACCACTGGACCAAGAACATCATCGCCAGCCCGGACGGCAAATACCTGTACGTCACGGTGGGTTCCAACAGCAATGTGGCGGAGAACGGCATCGAGGCCGAGGCCGGCCGCGCCGCGATCTGGCAGCTGGAACTGGCCAGCGGCAAATCGCGCCTGTACGCCACCGGCCTGCGCAACGCCAACGGCATGGGCTGGGAGCCGCAGAGCAAAACGCTGTGGACCACCGTCAACGAGCGCGATGAGCTGGGCAACGATCTGGTGCCGGACTACATGACCTCGGTGAAGGACGGCGGCTTTTACGGCTGGCCCTACAGCTACTACGGCCAGCATGTGGATACCCGCGTCAAGCCGCAAAAGCCGGAGCTGGTGGCCAAGGCCATCGTGCCCGATTACGCGCTGGGCGGGCATACCGCCTCGCTGGGCCTGACCTTCTACGATGGCAAGCTGTTCCCGCAGAGCTATCAGGGCGGCGTGTTCATCGGCCAGCACGGTTCGTGGAACCGCAAGCCGCACAGCGGCTACAAGGTGGTGTTCATTCCATTCAGCGACGGCAAGCCGTCCGGCCCGCCGCAGGACTTCCTGGCCGGCTTCCTCACCCGCGACGGCAAGGCGCAGGGCCGGCCGGTGGGCGTGGCGGTCGACGGCCAGGGCGCGCTGCTGGTGGCGGACGACGTGGGCAATGTGGTGTGGCGGGTGGCGCCGTCCTCAGCGCAATCGGCCAGCCGCTGATAAAATCCTTGTTTGGTTTTTATACAGACAAGGATTTACCATGCGCATCCTGCACACCATGCTGCGAGTCGGCGACCTGCAACGTTCCATCGACTTCTACACCAAGGTGCTCGGCATGAAACTGCTGCGCACCAGCGACAATCCGGAATACAAGTACACGCTGGCCTTCCTTGGCTATGGTTCCAATCCGGATCATGCCGAGCTGGAGCTGACCTACAACTACGGCACCACCAGCTATGACATGGGCACGGCCTACGGCCACATCGCCATTTCGGCCGAAGACATTTACGCCACCGCGGCCGCCGTCAAAGCCAACGGCGGCAACGTCACGCGCGAGCCGGGTCCGGTCAAGGGCGGCACCACCGTGATCGCCTTCGTCACCGATCCGGACGGCTACAAGATCGAGCTGATCGAGCGCAGCTTCGACGGCCAGGGCGCCGGCCTGTAATTAAGCGGCGGCAGCGCCGCGCGGCCAGCGCTCCGCCAGCAAGATGGCCGCGAACGGAACCAGCATCGGGTACAGTCCCCACACCGCGCGGCCATCGACGCGCACGCACAGCGCCGCATACAGCGGCGGCAGCACCATCAACAGCAGCAGCGATTTCAACGGCTGCAACGCGGACGCGGCGGCCGGCCGGCGCATGCCCAGCAGCGCCAGCGGCAGCACCACGCCCACTGCCGCCGCCAGCGAAGCGAGCGAACGTACATCGTGCAGGGCGGTGATGACGGTGTGGATGCTCGGCGCCCACACGTAACTTGGCAGGCCGGGGATCAGCCACCAGCGCACCGCCACCATCCACGCGCCTGCCGCCGCCAGCGCGGCCAGCCCCGGCAGAACAGCGACGCGGCGCATGGCCAGCAGCCACACCAGCAGCAGGATATTTTCTTCCCGCACCGCCGAGCCGAGCACGCCGGCCGCCAGCGCCAGCCAGGGCTGGCCGGACAGCAGCGCCAGCACAAACGCGGTACGCGCGCAGATCGAGGCCGGATCGGTCAGCAGGTAGGGCGCGTACCAGAAGGTCGGCACGGACAGGATCATCAGCAGGCCGGCAATCACGGCGGCGTTGCGGCCGGCCCGCACGCGCAGCATGGCCAGCGCCATCATGACGGCAGTGGCGCTGATGCACAGCCAGTTGAGCAGGGCAAAGCTTTGGCGGGTATCGCCGGGAATGGCCGCCGCCAGCGCCGGCGCCAGCAGGCGATACGGGAACGGCGCGCGCAACTCGCTGGCCGGGATTTCGCCACGCAGATAGCGCGCGGTGTCGAAGTAGGCTTGCGAATCTTCCACCGTGCCGCCCCAGCGCCAGATCATGACAAACAACGCCAGCGCGGCGAACGCGCCGGCCAGCAGGAAAATTTGCTTACGGGTGAATGTTGCGGAGGTAGTCATGCGGCTTTGATGATTTGATAACAGCGCCGGATACTACCTCCTCTTGGATCTTTAGTCCATGGCCGCAAGCGACGGACGCAGCAGGTCGGCGATGCCGATGCGCTCGGCGAACTCCACGCGTACCCGCTCGGCCACTTCCGTCACCGCCGTCACGCCGTCGTCGACAAAGTCGGTGATGGAACGGAACGGCCGCGTGCCGTGCGGCAGGCTGACGATGCGGGCGATGTCCGCCGCCACCGCTGCCGGATCGGCTTCCGGCGGCATCAGCTCGCTCAGGCGCGCACCGACCTGGTCCATCAAGCCATCGTAGACGGCGTAGGCCGCGCTGGTCGCTTCATCGGCCGGCTTACCGGCGTTGGCGAAGTGGTCGGTGCCCGCCGTGAACGCGCCCGGCACCACGATCGAGGTTTCGATATTGAAGCGCGCCAGCTCGTAAGCCATGCTCACCGCAATCGAATCCATGGCCGCCTTAGCTGCCGCGTATGGGCCAAGGAAAGGCGGGAAGCCGCCACGCGTGGTCGAGCTGCTGACCCACAACACCAGCCCCTGCCGCTGCGCCCGCATCACCGGCAGCACCGCCTTGTTGACGCGCTGGGTGCCGAGGAAATTGGTGTCGAACACCTTGCTGATTTCCTCCGGCGTATAAGCCTCGGCCGGGCCGATTACCAGATGGCCGGCGTTGTGCACCACCACATCCAGCCGGCCGCGCTCGGCCATGATGCTGGCCACCGCCGCGTCGGCCGAGGCCTGCGACAGCACATCCAGCTCGACGGCGCGCACATCGGCGCCGTTGGCGAACGCCCAGTCGCGCAGCTCGCGCACCCTGGCGGCGTTGCGGCCGTGGATGTCGCGCATCGAGGCGTACACGGTATGGCCGGCCAGCGCCAGCGCTTTGACGGACAGGTGGCCGATGCCGGTGCCGGCGCCCGTGACCAGAACAATCGATTTGCTCATGATGTGTTCTCCTTAAACCATGCCGCCGTTGGCGCGCAGCGTCTGGCCGTTGATCCAGCCGCCCTCGGCGCCAGCCAGGAAGGATACGGCGTTGGCGATGTCTTCCGGCTGGCCCAGGCGTTCCAGCGGCGTCATCTTGGCCAGGCGCTCGATCAGCTCAGGCGTTTTCCCGTCGAGGAACAGGGCGGTGGCGGTGGGTCCAGGCGCGACGGCGTTGACGGTGATGTTCTTGCCGCGCAGTTCCTTGGCCAGGATGGCGGTCATGGCTTCCACGCCGGCCTTGGTGGCCACGTAGGCCGAGTAGCCCGGCAGCAGCGTGCCCACCAGGCTGGACGAGAAGTTGATGATGCGGCCGCCCTGCTCCAGCTTGCCGGTGGCTTCGCGCATGGTGTTGAAGCTGCCCTTGAGGTTGATGGCGACCAGACGGTCGAACGTGTCGTCGTCGGTGGCGGCCAGGTGCGGCAGTTGCGGCGGCATGATGCCGGCGTTGTTGACCAGCACGTCCACCCGGCCCAGCCGGGCGATGCTGTGCTCGAACAGGCGGCGCACATCATCCGCCTTGGCGACGTCGGCCTGCACGGCGATGGCGGTGCCGCCGGCGTCGCCGATGGCGTTCACCACCTTGTCGGCCTCGGCGACGTTGCCGGCATAGTTGACCACCACGGCAAAGCCGTCCTTGGCCAGGCGTTGAGCGATGGCGGCGCCGATGCCGCGGGATGCGCCAGTCACGATAGCTACTTGTTTCATGGTCTTGCTCCTTCGTTGTTTGGTTACGATGGAGCTAGTATCCGCCTTGGCTGCAATGGAATAAATCCATGAAAATTGCTATGACTATGCAAATTTCACTAATAATAACAGCGAAAAAAAGGCCGGCGCCCAGGCCGGCCAGAAGGCATCAGTGCACTAGCAGCGCGTTGATCGGCGCCAGATCCTCTTCCTTGAGGGTGCCGGCGGCCGATTTCAGGCGCAGGCCGTTCATGATGGTGTCGTAGCGCGCTTTCGACAGGTCTTTCTGGGTCGAGTACAGCAGCTTTTGCGCATTCAGCACGTCGATATTGATACGCACGCCGACCTGATAGCCCAGCTTGTTCGAATCCAGCGAAGACTTGCTCGACACTTCCGCCGCTTCCAGCGCCTTGACCTGGGCCAGGCCGCTGGTCATGCCCAGGAAGGCCTGGCGCGCGGTCTGGGCGGCGGCGCGCTTGGTTGCTTCCAGATCGTTGCGGGCCTTGTCTTCCAGCGCGATGGTTTCGCGCACCTTGCTGGTCACGGCAAAGCCGCTGAAGATCGGGATATTCCAGCTGACGCCGATGGCATTGTTATTGATGGTGCTGCCGCCGCCCGTCTGATAGTTGTGCGTGCTGCTGGCCACCAGGTTGGCGGTCGGCAGGTGGTTGGCGCGGTTGCGCGCGATTTCGCGCTTGGCGATTTCCACGTTCAGGCCGGCGGCCACTACCGAGTAGTTCTGCGTTTCCGCCGAACTGATCCATGGCTCCACGCTGGCCGGCGACGGCGGCGCGATGGTCACGCCGGTGCGCAGCGGCGCCAGATCGGCCGTGCTCTGGCCGATGATCACCTGCAGCGCGGTGCGCTTGTTGTCCAGATCGTTGATGGCGGCGAACTCCTGCGCCACCACCAGGTCGTAGGCCGCCTGCGCCTCGTGGGTGTCGGTGATGGTCTGGGTGCCGACTTCGAAATTGCGCTTGGCCGACGCCAGCTGCTCGGTGGTGGCCACTTTTTGCGCCTGGGTCGCGGTCAGGTTGTCCTGCGCGGTCAGCACGTCGAAGTAGGCTTGCGCCACGCGCACGATCAGATCCTGCTGGGCTTGCGAGAAGGTGGCTTCGGCGGTCGCTTGCGCCAGCTTGCTCTGCTGATAGGTTTGCCATGCGCCCCAGTTGATCAGCGGCTGCGCCAGCGACACCGTGTAGCTGTTGGCGTGGTAGCGGGTATCGTTCTTGACCATGTTGCCGGTGAAGGCTTCCGGCGTGGTGGCGTCGCCGGAATTGCGGGTATTGGTGCCGCTGGCCGAGACGTTCGGCAGCAGGACGGAGCGCCCCTGGGTGATGCGTTCCTGGCCGGCGGCAAGCGATGAGCGGGCGCTGGCGAAGGTTGCGTCATTGGCCAGTGCTTGCTGGTACACCTGGAGCAGGTCGGCCGCCTGTGCGTTGAGCGTCAAGAAGGCGCTGGTGATCAGCACGGCGATAAGGGGTCTCTGCATTGCAATCTCCGTTGGAGTCATCAAAAAAGTTGAACAAATCAAAAACTGCTACCTTAGCGCCGCGCGGGCCGGTTAGTACGTGGCCATCGTGCTGTCGACTTGCAGCGCCCAGGCGTGGATGCCGCCGGTCAGGTTGATCATCTTGCCGAAGCCGTTACGCTCCAGGAAGGCGGCCACCTGCATACTGCGCGCACCGTGATGGCAGATGCAGACGATTGCCGCATCCTCATCGAGGTCATCGATGCGCGCCGGTATGGTATTCATCGGGATCTGAACCGAGCCCTCGATGCGGCAGGTCTCGAATTCCCAGTTTTCACGCACGTCCAGCAACATCGGCTTGGAGCGCGCGTCGTCCGCCAGCCAGTCGGCCAGTTCCAGCGCAGTAATCTGCTGCATGGCTAACCTTCCGGCTTAAAACTTGAACTGCGACGGCGCCACCGCCGATGCCAGCGCCTTGACGTTGGTCTCGAACAGGGTGCGGGTGTCGTAGCCGGCCTCGCCGGTGCGGGTGATCAGCTGCGCCTTCATCGCCGGCGCCTGGCCGATGATGACCGCCAGACGGCCGCCCACTTTCAGCTGTTGCAACATCGCTTCCGGCAGCACCGGCAACGAACCGGATACCACGATCACATCGAACGGGGCGCCGTTGCTCCAGCCTTGAGCGCCGTTGCCCAGCTCCACGGTCACATTGGTGACGCCGTTGTCGGCCAGATTCTTTTCCGCCAGCGCTTTCAGCTCAGGCGACACTTCCACCGCCGTCACCTTCTGCGCCTTGTGGCCCAGCAGCGCCGCCAGGTAGCCGGAACCGGCGCCGATCAGCAGCACGGACTCGTGCTTTTTCAGGGCCAGGTCTTGCAGCAGGCGCGCTTCGATCTTCGGCGCCAGCATCGATTCGCCGCCCGGCAGCGGGATTTCGATGTCGGCGAAGGCCAGCGCCTTGTGCGCGGCCGGCACGAAATTTTCACGTTTGACAACGTGCAGCAACTCCAGGACTTCGGCGTCCAGGACGTCCCAAGGACGGATTTGCTGTTCGATCATGTTGAAGCGGGCTTGTTCGATATTCATCTTAAGACTCGGGTCGGGATTAAATAATCCGTCATTTTATCGTTGAACTGGCATCGGGGCACATATTAACGATTCGACGGCCGGATCGCGGGAAATTGCGACAGGTTGCAGTTTAAGGGGGATGAACCTGCGAAAAAAGCAAGCTGGACGGAAAAATACGGGGCGACGCTCACGGCTTGGGCGCCTCCAGGCCGAGCAGCGTGGTGCTGATAAAGGTATCCAGGAACACATGCGGATCGACCGGCGGCATCTGGCAGGCCGGCATGAAGGAACGGGTCCACATCATCAGCATCATCACCGGGGCGATCAGCACCTGGGTCATGACCGCCGGATCGACCGGGCGGAACTCGCCGCTGGCGATGCCGCGCTGCAGCACGCCGGTGATCAAGGCGCTGCCGCGGGCCACCACCTCTTCATTGTGAAACTTTACCAGTTCCGGGAAATTATGGCCCTCGGCCAGCATCAGCTTGGTGACACCGGCGATGGGCGTGGCACAGATCTGATCCCACCAGCGCATCAGCAGGGCGCGCAGCAACTCACTGCTGCTGCCCTCGAACACCGCCGCGTCCTGTTCGGCCTGGCCGATGGTGACGACGATGCTGTCGCGCACCACCGCCTTGAACAACTCTTCCTTGTTAGCAAAATACAAATACAACGTCCCCTTGGATACGCCGGCGTGCTTGGCCACGTCTTCCAGACGGGTGGCGGCATAGCCGCGCTCGACGAACTGATCCAGCGCAGCCGCCAGCAACTCCTGTGGCCGCGCATCCTTGCGCCGCTCCCAGCGTGGCTTGGTATCTTGTGGGGCTTGCATGGGTATAGTGAAAGTAACTTACTTGTGAGTCATTAATATAATCGCAAGGCGGGGGAGCGTCAAGCGGAACCCGATTGGCACGCGGGAATATGAACTTGAACAAGGAATATAAACTTGAACACAGAATAAAACCTTGAACGAACAATATATTGATATCGTCACACAAAAACAACGATAAATTACCACTCTGTAGTAATTTCGGAATTTTCATGCTGACTATAGTCGGAATTATAGAAAATTATCTTGCAACCCACTCTGCGGCATTTTTATACTCCGCAGAAGGTTCTATTTAAGGCAGCAAATTGCTTATGAGCCCGTTCTCAATTTTGATGAAGGAATTACGTACGTCGTGTGGTCTCACACAAGTCGAGTTTGCATTAAAACTTCATGTCGAGCAGAGCTACGTCTCAGCAGTAGAAGTGGGGAAAAAAGGTCCTCCGAGCGCTGACTTCATTGCAAAACTAATCGATGTCTTCGATTTGGACAGCAGGTGGGCGCGGCGCCTAGCAGAAGCTCTTCGATGCTGCGGTAGATCTTGCGGCGGAATGCAACCTGATAGAACTCTTGCAGTATCGTCTTGTGGAAGCGCTCGCAGATGCCGTTGGTCTGGGGATGCCG
>Ga0102590_1000423_pt1 | contig 96715 bp, 93 predicted proteins | sample AraplaMF_Col_mMF_FD_76859 | JGI IMG/M metagenome (GOLD analysis project Ga0102590, IMG submission 76859) | Arabidopsis root microbial communities from the University of North Carolina, USA - plate scrape MF_Col_mMF | ecosystem: Host-associated > Plants > Roots > Endosphere | place: USA... | reverse complement strand
TAATACGCAGGGAATGACGCGCGGCAGCGCGACCAGACGGACAGGAGACTGACATGCGGCTTCTCATCGTTGGCACATTGAAGGGCCAGCTCACCACCGCCACCAAGATCGCGATGGAGAACGGCGCCACCGTGACCCATGCCGAGGATCACGAGCAGGCGATGCGGGTGCTGCGCGGCGGCAAGGGCGCCGACCTCCTGCTGGTCGACGTCGCCCTCGACATCCGCGACCTCGTGTTGCGCCTCGAGGCCGAGCACATCCACGCCCCGATCGTCGCCTGCGGCATCACCAACGACGCCCGCGCCGCGGTCGCCGCGATCCATGCCGGCGCCAAGGAATACATCCCGCTGCCGCCCGACCCCGAGCTGATCGCCGCGGTGCTGGCCGCCGTCGCCAACGATTCCCGCGAGCTGGTCTATCGCGACGAGGCGATGGCGAAGGTGATCAAGCTGGCGCAACAGATCGCGGGCTCCGACGCCTCCGTGATGATCACCGGCGAGTCCGGCACCGGCAAGGAGGTGCTGGCCCGCTACGTCCACACCCGCTCGACGCGCGCCAAGCGTCCCTTCATCTCGATCAACTGCGCCGCTATCCCCGAGCATCTCCTGGAATCCGAGCTGTTCGGCCACGAGAAGGGCGCCTTCACCGGCGCGATTGCCCGCCGCATCGGCAAGTTCGAGGAGGCAACCGGCGGCACGCTGCTGCTCGACGAAATCTCGGAGATGGACGTCCGCCTGCAATCCAAGCTGCTGCGCGCGATCCAGGAGCGCGTGATCGACCGCGTCGGCGGCACCAAGCCCGTCCCCGTCGACATCCGCATCATCGCGACCTCGAACCGCAACCTCGCGGAAGCGGTGCGCGAGGGCACGTTCCGCGAAGACCTGCTGTTCCGCCTCAACGTCGTGAACCTGAAGATCCCGCCGCTGCGCGAGCGCCCCGCCGACATCCTGGAGCTCGCCCAGCATTTCGTGAAGAAATACGCCGAGGCCAACGGCGTGCCTCTGCGCCCGATCTCGGCGGAAGCGCGCCGCGTGCTCTCGGCCAACCGCTGGCAGGGCAACGTCCGCGAGCTCGAAAACACCATGCACCGCGCGGTGCTGATGGCGCAGGGCGACGAGATCGGTGCCGACGCCATCATCACGCCGGACGGCGACCGCCTCGACCTCGCCAAGACGCCCCCCGCCGTGGCCCACGCCACGATGGCCGCCGAGCAGGTGACGCGCGCGCTGGTGGGGCGCACCGTGGCGGATGTCGAGCGCGACCTGATCCTGGAGACGCTGAAGCACTGCCTCGGCAACCGGACCCACGCCGCCAACATCCTCGGCATCTCGATCCGCACGCTGCGCAACAAGCTCAACGAATATTCCGACGGCGGCATCCCGATCCCGCCGGCGGGCACCCCCGGCGAATATCCGCGGATGCCTATGATGGGGGCGTAAGCGGCGCCACGACGATTGAACAAAGCGAATGCCCGGGCTCAGCCCGGGCTTTTCTTTTTGCCAGCTGCGTCATGCCTGCTCCGTCATCCTGAGGGGTGACGGCTAACTCAATGCCTGGTGCAGAGCCGCACCGCGTTCTCCGACTAGGTCGCGCCGGCACAACGCCCTATAAGTCCGCCATGAGAACCACGCGAGGGTAAACATGTCTGAAGCTCAAATCACGGACTGGCTGGCATCGCAGAAGCAGGCGATGATCGATCTGCTCCGCGATGTCGTGAACATCGATTCCGGCTCCTATGACAAGGAGGGCGTCGATGCGGTCGGTGCGCGGTTCGAGCGGCATTTTGCCGAGCACGGCATTCCGAGCCGCCGCGAGGCCAACGCCACCTTCGGCGACGCGATCCACGCCGAGGTGGCCAAGCCCGGCAGCAACGAAAAGCCGGTGCTGTTTATGGGGCATCGCGACACCGTGTTCGGCAAGGGCGAGGCCGGGCGCCGTCCCTTCACCATCACGGATGGCCGCGCCTACGGGCCTGGTGTCGCTGACATGAAGTCCGGTCTCGTCATGAACGTGTTCGTCGCAACCGCCTTCCACAAATTCGGCGGCAACCCGCATCCGATCAAGCTGCTGATCACCTCGGACGAGGAGATCGGCTCGCCCTCGTCCCGGCCCGTGATCGAGCGCGAAGGCCGCTCCGCCCGCGCCGTGTTCAATTCCGAGCCGGGCCGCCCCACCGGCAACGTCGTCACGGGGCGCAAGGGCGGCATCTTCATGCATCTCGCCATCACCGGCAAGGCCGCGCATTCCGGCGCCAACTTCGCCGCGGGCATCAGCGCGATCGGCGAGCTCGCGCACAAGATCGTGCAGATCCACGCGCTGACCGATCTCGACAAGGGCATCACGCTGAATGTCGGCCTGGTCTCGGGCGGGCAGTCCGTCAACACCACGGCGCCCTACGCCGAGGGGCAGATCGACCTGCGCTATGTCGATCCAGCCGATCGTGCGCGGATCATGGCCGCGATCGAAAAGATCGTCGCGACCTCCTACGTGCCGGGCACGAGCGCAACGCTGACGATCAAGGGCGAGTTCGTGCCAGTGGTGCAGAGCACGGCGTCCAAGACGCTGTTCGAGAACTATCAGGCGGCCGCACGGCAGGTCGGCCTCACCACGCTGCAGGGCGAGTTCTCCGGCGGCTGCGCCGATTCCGGCTTCACCGCCGCGGTCGGCACGCCGACCATCTGCGGCCTCGGCCCGGTCGGCGGGCTCGCGCATACGCCGGAGGAATATCTCGAGGTCGACAGCATCGTGCCACGCGCGCAAGCGCTGGCGCTGGCGATTTTGCGGGGGTGAATGACGGTGCCCACCATTGCCCTCGTTGGACAGAAGTCGTGGGCACGCTTCGCTTTGCCCACCCTACGAGACCGCCCGTGCCGTCACGAATAGCTCGGTGCATCCGGCTTGCGGAAGATGTGGATGGGATCGCCGGGGATGATCACGGGCTGGCCCGAGAACATCGCGTAGGCGTACAGCGCGAGATAGGCGATCGCGAGCGCGCCGACGGCGTAGAAGGCGAAGGTCGCGATGCGCTTCATCGATCCGCTCCATGGCCGGCCCGAAACGGGAGGCTCTGGGCGCTTCTAGAGCGATGAGGCGGAAAAGGCCAGCCTGCGCACCCGCCCGCGGCGATCAAACGCCGCGCCGGCCGTGCGCGGGAAGGCTGACATCGGCGAGCCTTGCGGCGTCTTCGTCCTGGTCGACCGCCACGTACCGGCCGTGCCAATAGGCCAGCGCCGCGGTACGCATCGAGCTCTTGATGTCCCTGACACGGCCGATGACGATGCCGTGCGAGTGGCGCTCCACGATCTCCTCGACCTCGCAATCGAAGGCCGACAGCGCGCCGGCCAGGAGCGGCACGCCCGAGACCGCCGTCACCCATGTGGCGCCCTTGAAACGATCGGCGCCCTTCAGCCCGCCCTTGCCGGAAAAGCGCTCGGCCACATCAAGCTGGTCGGCGTTGAGGATGTTCACGCCGAAGGCGCCGTGGCGCCGGATCAAGGGGAAGGACGAGGCGTCGCGGTTGATGCTGACCAGCAGCGTCGGCGGCTCGACCGACAACGAGGTCACCGAGGTCACCGTCATGCCGGTGATGTCCTTACCCCTGCCGGCGGTGATGACGCTGACGCCGCCGGTGAGATGGCGCATGGCGCCGCGGAAATCGGTGGACGAGACGGGGATTTCAGTCATGAGATCGCGAGGCACTACATTCATGGCATTGCTCCCCGAAGCGGGGTTCCCTTTATTTAGGTACGATCATCCGCCGACAACAGGTGCCGCAGGATCGAGCCTTCGAGGTCTGCGAGTTCGACCGAGCCGCGCCTTCGCGGCCTGGCTGCGTTAACCACGACGTCATGGGCGATGCGGCCCTCCTCGATCACGAGCACGCGATCCGCCAGCGCGACCGCTTCGGAGACGTCATGGGTGACCAGGATCGCGGTAAAGCCCTGATCGCGCCAGACGCGCTCCAAGAGGCGCTGCATCGAGATGCGGGTCAGCGCATCCAGTGCGCCGAGCGGCTCGTCGAAGGCAAGCACGCGCGGACGGGAGACCAGCGCGCGAGCCAGCGCGACGCGCTGCTTCTGGCCGCCCGACAGTACCGAAGGCCAATGCTCGCGCTTGTCGGCGAGGCCAACCTCCGTCAACGCTTTCTCTGCGCGTACATGTGCGTCTTGCGAGGCGCGATCGCGACCGAGGCCGACCTCGACATTGGCGAGCACGCGGGCCCAAGGCAAGAGACGTGGCTCCTGGAACATCACGCGGATGTCCTCGGGCTGGATGTCTTTTGGCTGCGTATCCTGGCCGAAGCTGAGGCTGCCGGCGTCGATCCTATCGAGACCGGCGATCAGGCGCAGCAGCGTGCTCTTGCCGCAACCGCTCTTGCCGACAATGGCGACGAACTGGCCGGCCGGGATGTGCAGGTCGATGCCGCGCAGCACCTCGTTGCTGCCGAACGACTTGCACAAGCCGCGGATGCTGAGCGGCAGACCGCCGGTCTTTACCGGCCGCTCCTCGCGCACCACGCGGGCATGAGGCGCGAAGTTGGCGGAGCTGGCGAGCTCGGTTTCGGGAAGGGAGGTGCGAAGCGCTGTCTGCATGTGATTCCCAGTATTTTTGCTCAACGTTTCTGGAAGGCGGGGTGCCAGGAGAGCGTCGACCGCTCCAGCACGCGGGAGGCGCTGTCGGCGAGCTTGCCGAGCAGGGCGTAGATCAGGATCGAGAGCACGACGACGTCGATCAGCATGAACTCGCGCGCCTGCATCGCCATGTAGCCTAGCCCTGAGGACGCGGCGATGGTCTCGGCGACGATCAGCGTCAGCCACATGATGCCGAGCGCGAAGCGGATACCGACGAAGATCGAGGGCAACGCGCCCGGGAAGATCACCCGGCGAAACAGTTCGCCGTCGGTCATACCGTAGATCCGGCCCATCTCGATCAGTTGCGGATCGACGGTGCGGATGCCGTGCAGCGTGTTGAGGTAGATCGGGAAGAACACGCCGAGCGCCACCAGGAACAGTTTTGCACTTTCATCGATGCCGAACCACAGGATGACCAGCGGGATCAGCGCCAGATGCGGCACGTTGCGCACCATCTGGAGCGTGGTGTCGGTCAGCTTGGCCGAGAGCGGCGAAAGGCCGTTGGCGAGGCCGAAGGCGAAGCCGATGCTGCCGCCGATCAGGAAGCCGATCGACGCACGCCAGAACGAGACCCAGATGTTGCGGACGAGTTCGCCGGAAAGCAGCAGCTTCCAGCCGGCGAGCACGACGTCGCTCGGCGCCGGCAGCACCCGCGTCGGCACGAAGCCGGTGATGCTCGCGAGCTGCCAGATCGCGATGATGGCAAGCGGCACGATCCACTGGACCAGGCCGTCGACGCGCGGCAGGCGAACGCTGCGCGGGAGCGAGATGCTGTCGATCAGGCTCATGACTGGGACACCCGGTGCTGCGGACGGAAATCGCTGCCGACCGTCTCGCCGAAAGGACCGCCGTTGAAATGCAGCCGGGTCACGTTGCTTGGCTGCGCCAGCGAGAGCAGCGGGAACACCAGCTCGGCGAAGCGATAGGCTTCCTCCAGATGCGGGTAGCCCGACATGATGAAGGTATCGATGCCGAGATCCTGATACTCCCTGATGCGGGCCGCCACCGTCTGGGCGTCGCCGACCAGTGCGGTGCCGGCACCGCCGCGCACCAAGCCGACGCCGGCCCACAGGTTCGGGGCGATCTCGAGCTTGTCGCGCTTGCCGCCATGGAGCTGCGCCATGCGCTGTTGTCCCACGGAATCCATGCGGGCAAAGTTCTTTTGCGCCAGCGCGATGGTGTCGTCGCTAACATGCCTGATCAGTTCGTTGGCGGCGCGCCAGGCCTCCTCATTGGTCTCGCGGACAATGACATGAAGGCGGATGCCGAAGGAGAGCTTCCGGCCGCGCGCCGCGGCCACCTCCCTCACCTTCGCGATCTTCTCGGCCACCAGCGCGGGCGGCTCGCCCCAGGTGAGATATTTGTCGACGGTGTCGACGGCGACGTCGATGCCGGCCTCCGAGGAGCCGCCGAAATACAGCGGCGGCCGCGGCGACTGCACCGGCGGAAACAGCAGCTTGCCGCCTTCGACACGGATGTGCCTGCCCTCGACGTTGACGGTCTTGCCGGCGAGCAGGTCATTGTAGACGTTCAAGAACTCGCGGGTGACCTCGTAGCGCTCGTCATGACCGAGGAAGACGCCGTCCCCTTTGTTCTCGACGGGATCGCCGCCGGTGACGACGTTGACGAGCAGCCGGCCATTGCTGATGCGATCGAGCGTCGCCGTCATGCGCGCGGCCACGCTTGGCGATTGCAGGCCGGGCCTCACGGCCACGAGGTAGCGCAGCCGCTCGGTGAACGGCGCGACTGACGAGGCGACGATCCAGGAATCCTCACAAGACCGACCGGTCGGGATCAGCACGCCGAAATAGCCGAGCTGGTCGGCAGCCTGCGCGATCTGGCGCAGATAGTTGAAGTCGACCTCGCGGCCACCGATGCCGGTGCCGAGATAGCGGCCGTCGCCGTGGGTCGGCAGGAACCAGAGGATGTTGGCGTTGGATTGCTTGCTCATGATTGTGCTCACGTACCGGGCTTCCGAGCGACGTCGGAAATCTTGATGGATTTGGGGATCAGGCCCAGCGCGAAGAACGCATCGGCCACCTGCTGCTGGTCGGCAATGACGGCATCGGTGATCGGCCTGATGCCGTAGGACTGCCGCTTCAACGCCACCTCGACCACCGGGACGGACAGGCCGATCGACGGCGCCAGCTGCTCGGCGACCGCGTGGATATCGCCCTTGGCCCAATCATCCACCGTGCTGAGCTCGGCGAGCACGGCGTCGACGATGCTGGGATTGGCATTGAGGAATTTACTCGAGGAGAAATAGAACTGGTAGTTCGCGACGATGCCAGTGCCGTCAGTGAGCGTGCGCGCGCCGGTGGCCGCTTCCGCGGCGGCCTGGAACGGATCCCAGATGACCCAGGCGTCGACGGCGCCGCGCTCGAAGGCGGCGCGGGCATCGGCAGGCGCCAGGAACACGGGCTCAACTTCCGAATACTTCGCGCCGGCCTGCTCCAGCGCCTTGACCAGCAGATAATGGACGTTGGAGCCCTTGTTGAGCGCGACCTTCTTGCCCTTGAGGTCGGCGACGGATTTCAGCGGGCTGTGCTTCGGCACCAGGATCGCCTCGCCCTTCGGGGCCGGCGGCTCATAGGCGACATATTGGATCGGCGCGCCGGCGGCCTGCGCGAAGATCGGTGGGGCTTCGCCGGTGTTGCCGAAATCGATCGCGCCGACATTGAGCGCTTCGAGCAGCGGCGGACCGGAGGGGAATTCCGTCCACACCACCTTGTAGCCGTCGGCGGCGAGCTTCGGCTCGAGCGTGCCCTTGCTCTTGAGCAGCACCAGCTTGCCGTATTTCTGGTAGCCGATGCGGACGACCTTGTCCTCGCCATAGGAGGTGCCGACCGCGGCGGCGACGATGCCGATCGACAGCATGACGGCCGCGATCAGACGCTGGATGATACGCCTCATGTTCAAACCCTTATGCGTGGGAGGAGTGGTCGGCACGATCAGGCCGCCGGGTTGCGCCAGACGACGTCGCGGATGACGATCGGCCTCGGAATCAGACCGAGCTTGTAGAAGCGGTCGGCGACGCCCTGCTGGGTCGCGACGATGTCGTCGGTGACGGGACCGACCACGAAGTTGGCGCGATTGGCCGCCACGGTCTGGATGTCCAGCGGCACGCCGGTGATCGCGGCGAGCGATCTGGCGACCTCGTCGCGATGCTGCTCGGCCCATTTGCCCGCGGCGGTCGTCACCTCGACGATCTGCTGCAGGATCGTTCCGTGGCTCTTCGCGAAGTCGCGGTTGGCGATGTAGAAGGAATTGGTCTTGGTGACCTCGCGCGCATTGATCAGGATGCGTCCGTTCTGCTTGGTCTCGCCGATCGCGAAGTACGGATCCCAGATCGCCCAGGCCTCGATGCTGCCATTGGCAAAGGCCGGGCCGGCATCCGGCGGCGTCAGATAGACCGGCGTGATGTCGGCATAGGTGAGGCCGGCCTTCTCCAGCGTCTGCACCACGACGTTGTGGGCGCTGGATCCCTTGGTGAAGCCGACGCGCTTGCCCTTGAGGTCCGCGATGTCGCGGATCGGCGAATGCATCGGCACCAGGATGCCCTGCCCGTTGGTGACAGGCTGGCCGGCGGCATAGACGATCGCCGCTCCCGCCGCCTGCGCGAACACCGGCGGGGAATCGCCGACCGCACCGAAATCGACGCTGCCGACGTTCATTGCTTCCATCATCGGCGGCCCCGACGAGAACTCGATCCATTTCACGTCGATGCCTTGCGGGCCGAAATGTTTTTCCAGGGCGGCCCTTTGGCGCGCGATCACCAGCACGCCGGTCTTCTGGTAGCCGATACGAATTTCCTTCAGCACCCCTTGCGCCATTGCAGGCGAGGCAATCGCTGCAGCGGCCGCAGTTCCGATCGATAGTTTGAGAAAGTCACGACGCTGCATTCCACACTCCAGGCCGCGTGCGGCCGTTGTTCGTTCACGTGTGGAGGATGATGGTGCGGGTTGTCGGAGGTGTCGAGACGTCCAGGAAAATAGCGATGCGCGCACTGCGCGTGCGGCTGTGCGCATGATTAATCTTTCAAGCGGCCGCGACGATGCAGAGCGATTATTTTCGCACGCGAATGTGAGCGCCGCACGGATCCGGCCCTGCGCTTGCGAAGTGCCGAACTCAAAATGTCGAAAACAACCCCATGCACAGTAGCCGGCGCTAACGGGATCAATGACTTACGCGGCAGCCGACTTAAGCGGCAGGCGAAAGGTTTGCTCCGTCGGGCAAAACAGCATGATGCGGAGTGAACGGCATCGCGGCGCGCGCAAGCGCCGGCTGGCTAATGCAGCCATCTCACCGGCAAGTTCTGCAAGCCCCGGAAAGCCCAGCCGCCGATGCGCACCGGCTCGTCGTCGGCGAGCTCGAACTTCTTCGCCCGCGCGAACAATGTCGGCAGCGCGACATCGGCGATCATGGCGCGGGACGCGAAGGCGCCGGCGCAGAAATGCGGGCCGGCGCCGAACGCGACGCTCTTGGTCACGTCGCGGCGCACGTCGAACTCATCGGCGCGGTCGAAATGCTTCTCGTCGCGGTTGGCGGAGCCGAACATCAGGAACACGCGCTCGTCGGTTTCGAAGGCGACGTCGCGGATGCTCCAGGGCTTTGCGATACGGCGCGGCGACATGCCGATCGGCGAGATCCAGCGGGCGTATTCCTCAAATGCCTGCAGCCAGGTCACTTCACCGCGCAGAACCAGATCGAGCTGCTCGGGATGGGTCAAGAGCGCCCATACCGTGCCCGCAATCGCCTTGCGCGGTTCGTTCTGCCCGCCCGAGATCGCGAGCTTGACGTTGGCGCGAACGCTCTCCATCGGCATGCCCGAGGAAAGGAGAACCCCGAGAATGCTCTGGTCGGGATGCTTGCGCATCACCGGCAGGATGTCGTCGATGGCGGCGTCGATACCGGACGTCGCGGCATGGCAGCGCGCCTCGACCGCGGGATCGCCGGCGTAATTGGCGATGCCCTCGATCATGCCTTGCGACCAGGCGTCCATATCCTCATAGCCGATATTGGTGAGGCCGGTGATCGACTTCAGGCATTCGCCGGAGAACGGCAACGCGAAATCGCGCATGAAATCGACCCGCCCGGGCTCGATCGAAGCGAGGATGCGGTCGGCATGGGCCTGGAACTGCGCAGTCCAGTGCGCCTTCACCGTCTTCGGCGACACCGTCGGGAACATCGCGCGGCGCTCGACCTGATGCGCCTCGCCGTCCTTGCGCATCATGTTGTGGCCCATCAGCCGGTTCATCAGGCCGGCGGGCTGGTGCGAGGAGAACACGTCGATCTGCTTCTCGGAGATCGAGATGTCGTCGCGGCTGGTCAGCAGCGTCGAGCCGAGCTGCGGCACGAAGGCGATCGGCGCCTCCTTGCGCATCTTTGCCAGAATTGGATAGGGATCGGCCCAGAATGCGGCAGGATCGATGTCGATGCGTGGCGCCGTGCTCAAGCGTCGCTCCCTTGCTGTATCCCCGACGCTTTGCGCTCACGCGGTCGTTCGGGTCCGGATCAGCTTTTAGCGCGTTCAGGCGCCGCCGTCTGTCCCCAGCGATTGGGACAGGGTGGCGTCACTCGGTGCATCCGCTAGGCAGCCTGCCCAAATGCGACCTTGGCGATCGCATCGCTCAGCACATCGAAGCCGGCCCCTGGCCGCGTGCCCTGCTCGGCGAGATGGCGACGGAAGGCCCGTGCGCCGGGCACGGCATGAAATGCGCCGACGAAATGCCGCGTGATCGCATGCAGCCGCGTGCCGCGTGCGAGCTGCTGCTCGATATAGGGCATCATGGCCTCGAGCGCGGCCTGCATGGACCCATGCGGGGCCGCTTCGCCAAAGATCTCCGAATCGACGGAGAGCAGGCGCCATGGTTCCTGATAGGCTGCGCGGCCGAGCATCACGCCGTCGACATGTTCGAGATGCGCCTTCGCTTCCTCGATTCCGGAGATGCCGCCGTTGATGATGACAGGCACGTCGGGCATCGCACGCTTGAGCCGATAGACGCGGTCATAATCGAGCGGCGGGATGTCGCGATTCTCCTTCGGCGACAGACCGTTGAGCCAGGCCTTGCGGGCGTGCACGATGAGCGCATCGCAGCCGGAGGCGACCACCGCGCGCGCAAGCGCATCGAGCGCCATTTCAGGATCCTGGTCGTCGATCCCGATGCGGCATTTCACCGTGATGGGAATCGCAACCGCACGCTTCATCGCCTCGACGCATCTCGCCACCAGCTCCGGCTCCGCCATCAGGCAGGCGCCGAAGCGGCCGTCCTTCACGCGGTCCGACGGGCAGCCGACGTTGAGATTGATCTCGTCATAGCCGAACGCCTCGCCGATCCGCGCAGCCAGCGCCAGTTCGCGCGGATCCGACCCGCCAAGCTGAAGCGCGACCGGATGCTCGACTGCGTCGAACCCAAGCAGCCGCTCGCGGTCGCCGTGAATGATGGCCCCGGTCGTCAGCATCTCGGTATAGAGCAGCGCCCGCCGCGTCAGATGGCGGTGGAACACCCGGCAGTGCCGGTCAGTCCAATCCATCATGGGTGCAACGGAAAAGCGATAGTCTTGTGATTTCAATGATTTACCTTATCATCTCAATGGGATGAAACACCAACATGTACACGCCAAACTAGCCGAAATTGCACGCGCTTGTACCCGGTTTAACCTCTCAGCGCGCACGTCGCGCACACGATTTGGGGAGTGCACACGGCCATGGCCAGCGTCACTCGGTTGCCCCCTGGGAACTGGCGCGTCCAGGTCCGCGGCAAGAACCGCTACGTCGCAAAGACTTTCCGCCGCCGCAAGGACGGAGGAGTGGGCGCTCGACATGGAGCGCAATATCGACCGCCGCGTGGATGCACTCCTGCCGATCCCTGGGAAAGTTATCTTTCCAGTCGCGTCACACCAGGCTTGACTTGCCCCGGCTCAGCACCTCGCCCGCGCCCTTGTCGCCGACGATCTTGCCCTGCTCATACACCACCCGCCCCCGCGCGATCGTCGTGACGGGCCAGCCGGTAACGTCAAAACCCTCCCACGGCGTATAGTCCGCCCCGTGGTGCAGGTCGGCTTGTTGAATCTTCTTGGTCAGCTTCGGGTCCCACAGCACGACATCCGCGTCAAAGCCGACGCCGATCGAGCCCTTGCGCGGATAGAGGCCGTAGATTCGCGCATGGTTGGTCGCGGTCAGCTCGACGAATTTTTGCAGGCTGATCCGTCCTTTCGAGACGCCCTCCGAGAACAGGATCGGCAGCCGCGTCTCGACGCCGGGGATGCCGTTCGGCACCCAGCGGAACGAAGTGCGTGCGTTCGGCGTCAGCTTGCCCTTGGGATCGTCATAGCGGAACGGGCAATGATCGGATGAGAAAGTCTGGAACACGCCCGTCGTGATACCCTCCCAGATCGCCTGCTGGCTCTCGGCATCGCGCGGCGGCGGCGAGCAGACATATTTCGCGCCCGTGATGTCCATGTTGAGGCCCTTCATGTCGTCGGCCGTCAGCGTGATGTATTGCGGACAGGTCTCCGCATGCACCGGCAGTCCGCGCTGCTGCGCCCAGCGCACCTGCTCCATCGCCTCGCGCCCGGAGACGTGGACGATCATGATGGGAACGCCGATCACCTCGGCATGGCTGATGGCGCGGTGCGTCGCCTCGCGTTCGACCGCCTGCGGTCGCGAGGTGCCGTGATAATAGGGCGCGATGTGGCCTTCGCGCTCCAGTCTGTTGGTAAGGAAGCGGATCGCGTCGTAGCCCTCACAATGGACCATGACCAGCGCCTCTTCACGGCGCGCCACCTCGAACACCTCGAGCAGCTGCTTGTCGCTGAGCACGAGGTCGTCATAGGTCATGAACACCTTGAACGAGGTGTAGCCGTCCTTGACCAGGGCCGGCAGTTCCTGCCCGAGCACGACCGCGGTCGGGTCGGAGATGATGAGATGAAACGCCGTGTCGATGTAGCACTCGCCCTCGGCGAGCTTGCGGTAGCTCTCGACGCAGGTGCGGAGCGAAGTCCCCTTCTCCTGGAGCGCGAAGGGTAGCACCATGGTGTTACCGCCAGCGGCGGCCGCGCGCGTTGCCGAGGCAAAATCGTCGGCCATCACCACATCGGGGCCCGAGGGTTGCGAGATGTGAACGTGGCTGTCGATCCCGCCCGGCAGCGCGAGCAGGCCGGTCGCGTCGATCTCGCGGGCCGCGCCCTCGATGCTGTCTGCAATGCTGACGATACGGCCGTCACGAATGCCGATATCGGCGCGAAACTCGTCGCTGGCGGTCACGATGGTGCCGCCGCGAATGGCGAGATCGAGCTGTGTCACAGGAGTCTCCATCACTTGATGACCGCTGATGTCTTGAATATTCGGCCCCACCCTGCAAGAGCCCTGATGTCGCCGCCGGCAAGCTCAAGGGTCCGCCACAGCGTCACCGCGACCGAGTCGAGCACGGCGATGTCCAGCTCCCGCTCCAGCGTGGCCGCCAGCGCCGCGCCGTCCAGATTGGTGCAGAGGATGACGATCGCGTCTGCCCCCTCCGCCGCCACGGCGCGGATCATGCCGGCGATCGTCGCAGGCGCGACCTCACCGAAGGAAAAATTGTCGCGCAGGCCGAGATGCCGCTCGGCATGCGGGGGGATGCCCTCCTCCGCCCAGACATCGCCGATCCGCCGCTGCACATCATCCGTATAGGGCGAGACGAGACCAACGCGCCTGGCACCGAGCGCGCGGCCGGCGTCGATGCAGGCGAGCGTCGAGGTCGTCGCGGGCACGCCAGTGCGTTCCGTAATCGCCTCGCAAAGGCTCCTGTCCCGGCCGATGCCAAGCCAGCTCGCGGAGGTGCCGTTCCAGGCGATGGCATCGACCTTGGCGTCCGCCAGTAGATCCGCCGCGGGCAGCATCACCGAGGCGTCGAACTGGTTCAACGCGGCCGCGTCGAGTGCAATCTCCGTCACGCGGAAGCGCGAAAAATGCGCAGTAACGTCCGGAGCGCCGGCCAGCATGGCGCTGGTGACGGGCTCGAGCACCGAATTGGAGGACGGCGTGATCATGCCGAGACGCTTGCGCATGCCGAGATCCTACGACGCCTGCGCCAGGCGCGTCGACTCCTCGCGGATCAGCGACAGGATGTGGCGCTTGGCGTCGTTGAACTCTGGGCTGGTGATATCGCGCGGGCGCGGCAGGTCGAAGTTCACAGCCTCGCGAATCCGGCCCGGACGCTTCGTCATCACCACGATCTTGTTGCCGAGCACCAGCGCCTCGTCGACGCTGTGGGTGACGAAAACGATGGTGCAGCGACGCTTCTGCCAGATCGCCACCAGCTCTTCCTGCATCTCCAGCTTGGTCTGGGCGTCCAGCGCCGCGAACGGCTCATCCATCAGGATGACGCTCGGGTTCATCAGCAGTGCGCGCGCGATGCCGACGCGCTGGTTCATGCCGCCGGACATCTCGGACGGATGATGATGCTCGAAACCGCGGAGGCCGACGAGATCGATGAACTCCATCGCACGGTGGTGCCGTTCGGCCTTGGCGACGCCCTTGAGCTTGAGATGGAAGGCGATGTTGTCGATCGCCGTCAACCACGGCATCAGGGTCGGCTGCTGGAATACCACGCCGCGGTCCGAGCCGGGTCGCTCCACTTGCCTGCCGTCGACCAGTGTCCGCCCCGACGTCGCCTGCTCGAAGCCGGCGATGATGTTCAGGAGGGTCGACTTGCCGCAGCCGGAGGGGCCGAGCAGGCAGACGAAATCATTGGTTTCGATGTCGAGATTGATGTTGTCCAGCGTCAGCAGGTCGCGGCCGCGCCGCTTGTCGGAGAACACCTTGACGATGTTGCGAAGCTCGATTGCCGCCATCAGCCCGCCCTGCCCTGCACCGTGGTTGTCTGCTGCCAGCGCAGCGTGCGCGCCATGATCGCCTTGAGGCCGAGGTCGGAGAGATAGCCGAGCAGCCCGATCGAGATCATGGCAGCCAACACGATGTCGTAGCGCAGGAAGTAATAGGAATCCCACAAGACGTAGCCGAGGCCGCTCTTCACCGCGACCATCTCCGCGGTGACCGTCAGCATCCAGGCCGACCCGACCGCGATGCGTAGCCCTGCGAAGATCGAAGGCAGCGCGGCCGGCAGCACGATGTCGGTCAGCATCTGCCGTCCGTTGGCGCCCATCATCGCGCCTGCGCGGACGAGATTATGGTCCACGGTCTTCACCCCGTGAATGCTGTTCATCAGCACCGGAAAGAAGGCGCCGAGAAAGACCAGGAAGATCGCCGGCTTGTCGGCTATGCCGAACCAGATGATGGCGAGCGGAATCCAGGACACCGGCGGAATCGGGCGCAGCATCTGCAGTGTCGGCTCCAGCGTCTTCTCGAACAGCCGCGACCAGCCGATCGCGACCCCGGCGAGGATTCCGAGCAGGCTTGCCAGCGCAAAACCGCCGAAGACACGAAGAGCGCTGGCGAGCGCGTCGCGCAGCCAGTGGCCGGAATAGGTCTGCGTGGTCTCGTCGAAGCCGAACACCCAGTCGCCGAGCGCATGCAGCACCGCACTCGGCGCCGGCAGCAGCGCGGGCGGAAGCATGCCACTCCGGGCAAACGCCTCCCAGCCCGCAATCAGCAGCGCGGGGACGACGAGGCGTTCGAGCCCCTGGAACGCCCGCGTCAGCCGGAACGCTGGCCTCGCGGGCGAGACGTCAGTAACCGAGGTCATTCTTGGCCTTTCCCGTGGCCTTTTCCAGAAACGAATAGTCCATGTTCTTCTCCGCTTCCGCGGAGACGTCCTTCGAGATGTACTTGAGATCACGCATCATCGCTGCGATCGCGAGCGTCTGTGAACGATGGATCGCGGGATCTGGCGAGGCATTCTTCAGCGCTTCGGTCGCCACATTCTTGTCGAGGCCGGTGAGCTTGTCGATGACCTCGATCCACGGCGCCTTGTCGGCGATCAGCTTGTTGTCGAGCTCGACCACGGCGGTGACGACGCCCTGCACGCCGGCGCGCTGGCTCGCGATCACATCCGAGCGTGTCACGATCAGATTGGTCAGGTTGCCGGCAGCCTGGTCGTAGGGCAGCACAAAATGCTTGCCGGCACCGGCAAGACGGATCTGCGAGGCGAACGGCTCGACCGAGCAGATCATGTCGACCTCGCCGCGCTGCAAGGCGGCGAGATGATCGGACGGGTTGGGGATGTTGATGAACTGGATGTCCTTGTTGGGATCGACGCCCTGCTTCAGGAACGCGCCGCGCATGTGGATGTCCTGCGCGTTCCCACGGGACGCCGCGACCTTCAGCGGCTGGCTGTCGTTCTTCGCCTTGGCAACCGTCGCTTTGAACGTGGCCCAATCGTCGGGCGGAAGATTCAGCTTCGCCGAGGAGAGGCATTCCGAGCCGCCATTGATCTGGCCGGACACGGCGACGACATCAAAACCTTTGTCGAGCGCGGTGATGTAGTGGAGGTAAGTGACCTGCGCGACATCGATGCTCTTCGAGATCAGCGCCGTCAGCACGTCATTGCCCGAGTTGAACCCGGTGGCCTCGACCTCGACGCCCTTCGCCATGCCCGGAATCAGCGACATCGGCAGGCAGTGCGCGCATTTGGCATAGCCGAGCTTGATCTTCGGGGCTTGCGCGATGGCGAAATCGCCTCCGCCGAACATCGCCGCCATCACCACGAGGCCCAGTCGCAAACTCGTCCGCATCGCTTACTCCGTTTTGAAGGCGCGAGATCCCGCGCGTCTTGCTGAGATCATCGGTCGGCCTTCGCCGCAGCGCAATCCGGTTTTTGCATGCTGCATACAATTTGCGCGGTATGCCATTGTTTTCAGCGAGATGCGTCGATATTTTGAGCAAGTCAAAGGGCCAAAAGCGGCTAGGATGAACTGAAGCAACGAGGCGCGCGTGCAGCAGAAGTCGGAAACCCCGAAGGGCCGAAAGTCGCCCAAACTCAAAAGGATGGGCCTGCACGAGCGCGCCGCCGCGCGGATGCGGACGATGATCATTCGCGGCGAGCTGCCGCCGGGATCGCAGACCCAGGAGACAAAGCTGTCGAAGGAGCTTGGCGTATCGCGCACGCCGCTGCGCGAGGCGATGAAGGTGCTCGCCGCCGAAGGATTGATCGAGCTCCGCCCCAACCGCAGTCCGCGCATCGCCGACATCGCGATCGACGGCATCTCGGAATTGTTCGAGGCCCTCGCCGGCATCGAGCGGCTGGCCGCGGAGCTTGCCGCGGAGCGCGCCACCGAGCGCGATCTCGCACGCCTGCGCACGCTTCAGACCCGCATGGAGGGCCATCACCGCAACGGCAAGCTCGACGAGTATTTTGCCATCAATGGCGAGATCCACAACGCCATCGTCCGCATGGCCCGCAATACGCCGCTGCGCGAGGCGCACGAGACGCTGATCTCCCGCGCCGAACGCGCGCGTTACCTCGCGCTCGGCGCCGACCGGCGCTGGAGCAATTCGGTCGACGAGCACGCCGGCATCCTCGCCGCCCTCGAGGCGCGCGACAGCGAGGCCGCGGGACGCCTGCTCGGCGCCCATGTCCGCCAGACAGGCACCGCGCTGCTCGAGACGCTCGCCCTCTCGAAACCCAAGCTGACGGCGGCATGACCATGAAGCTGCTGCTGCTCAACCCGAACACCAGCACCGCCGTCACCCAGTTGATGATGGAAGTCGGCCAGCGCGCCGCCGCGTCCGGCACCGAGCTGGTCCCCTGCACCGCCTCGCGCGGCGTGCCCTATATCTCCACGCGTACCGAAGCGCAGATCGGTGGCGCCATCGCGCTGGAGATGCTGGCCGAGCAGCACGGGAAGGTCGATGCAGCGATCATCGCAGCCTTCGGCGATCCCGGCCTGTTCGCCGCGCGCGAGACGTTCGATATTCCCATGGTCGGCATGGCCGAGGCAGCAATGCTGACTGCCTGCATGGCCGGACGCCGCTTCGCCATCGTCACCTTCGCCCAGGCGCTTGGCCCCTGGTACGAAGAATGCGTCCGCGACCACGGGCTGCGCGAGCGCTGCGCCGGCATCCGGATGCTCGATACGCCATTCAAGGCGATCTCCGATGTCGGCACCGAGAAGGAGGATCTGCTCGTTGAGCTCGCCCAACGTGCCGTCATCGAGGACGGGGCCGATGTCCTGATCTTTGCGGGCGCTCCGCTTTCGGGGCTCGCCGAGCGCGTCGCCGACAGGATCCCTGTCCCGGTCGTCGATCAGGTCGTCGCCGCCGTGAAACAGGCCGAAGCGCTGGTGGCACTACGGCTGCGCAAGGCAGCCGCGGGCACGTTCCGACGGCCCGCCGCCAAGCCCACCATTGGTCTTGCCGACGCGCTCGCCGCCCGGCTCGAGCATCGCGATTGCTAGGGGAGCTTCGGCCGGCGATGCGAAAAACCCAGTTCGTTCTCGAGGATACGGCCAAAGGCAAACAAGCGGGCTTCGCTTCCCGGTGGCGCGATAATCTGGATACCGAACGGCAGCTCATTCACTCCTCGCCGCGCCGGCAAGGTCAGGACCGGGAAACCGACCAGCGACACGATGAAGGTGACGGCGAGATAGTCGATCGGCGTCTCCAACTGCATGCCGTCGATGGACATGACGTCACTGATCTCGTTCGGCCAAGGGAAGACGGAAGCGGCCGGCGCGACCAGGAAATCGGCACGGCCGAACAATGCGTGGAAGCTGCGATAGATGGCCGTGCGGCGGCGCTCTGCGTGGAGATAGTCCGCCGCGGACAGGTTTGCGGCGGCCTCGATATTCCAGATCACCGTCGGCGTGAGCTCGGCACGCCGGGTCCTCAGCAACTCGCCATAGCTGCTCGCGATATGCGCGGCGCGCAAAGTGCGAAAGGTCTCGATCGCCCCGCCGCAATCGGGCGAGGCCTCCGCCACATCGGCAACCCGCGCGAGCGCCTTGCAAGCTTCGCCGAAGCGCGCACGAACATCGCGCGCAACCGGCGCGACACCGAAATCGGGCGTGGCTGCGATCCGCGGACGGCCCGCAAGCGGCCGATCGTCATTGACGACGCCAGCAGAGAGCGGATCGTAAGCATCAGGTCCCGCACAGACCGACAACGCGAGCTCGAGATCGTCAACGCCGCGGGCGAGAAAGCCATGGCTGGCCAGCATGTCCCAGCCGAGCGGCCGGCGCGGCGACGGGATGCGGCCGGGCGTGGGCCGGATGGAGGCCACGTCACAGAAGCTGGCGGGCGTGCGCACGGAGCCGCCGAAATCGGTGCCATGGGCCAGCGGCACCATGCCGGCCGCGACCGCGACGGCAGAGCCGCCGGACGATCCACCGGAGGTCAGCGCGGGATCGAACGGATTGCGCGTCGGCCCGCGCAATCTGTTGGTGCAGACCGCACCGAAGCCGAATTCCGGCGTGTTGGTCTTGCCCAGAATGATCGCGCCGGCGCGCCGCAGCCGCGCCACCACGAGATCGTCCTCGGCCGGGACGTGATCGCGAAACAGCACCGATCCGTAAGTTGTCGCAAGCCCCGCGGTGTCGGTGAGGTCCTTGATCGCTACGGGCACGCCATGCAACGGCCCGATCGGCGCGGGTGCGGCATCGCAGATTTGCGCGGCGCGGCGGGCGCCCTCGGCATCCACGGTCACGAACGCCGCCAATTGCGGATCCTGTTCCTCGATCCGCTCGAGATGCGCCTCGACCGCCTCACACGAGGACAGGTCGCCCTTCGCAATAACGTGCGCAAGGTTTGCAGCGGTGAGGTCGCAGATCGATGGCTTGGGTGTCATCGCACCACCATGCCAAACCTCGCATCGAAAGGCGAGCGCGGCGGGCACGAGACTTGCTTTCTTGTCCGGGGCAACGGGAGGCAACACCATGGCTGAAGCGCAAGGCGGACGTTCGCTCGTCGTCGACGCGGTCACCCACCGGTACCCGAGTGGCGCGCTCGCGGTCGAGAACATCAATCTCGACATCAAGGGCGGCGAGATCATCGCGCTGCTTGGACCCTCCGGCTGCGGCAAGACAACGCTCTTGCGCATCATCGCCGGCTTCATCGCACAAAGCCAGGGACGTATCATCATCGGCGACGACATCGTCGATGCGCTGCCGCCGAACAGGCGCGCCGTCGGCATCGTGTTCCAGAACTACGCGCTGTTTCCGCACCTGTCGATCAGCGAGAACGTCGGATACGGCCTCGCCGCCCGCGGCATCGACAAGGCGACGCGCCAGCGCGAGGCGCAGCGCCTGCTCGAGCTGGTGCAATTGCCGGCGATGGCCGAGCGGCTGCCGCGCCAGCTCTCCGGCGGCCAGCAACAGCGCGTCGCGCTCGCCCGCGCGCTCGCGATCAAGCCCTCGATCCTGCTGCTCGACGAGCCCTTTGCGGCGCTGGACAAGAATCTGCGGCTCGACATGCAGATCGAGATCAAGCGGCTGCAACGCGTCTCCGGCATCACCACGCTGATCGTGACCCACGACCAGGAGGAGGCGCTGTCGATGGCCGACCGCGTCGCCGTACTCAGCCACGGCAAGCTCGAGCAATTCGGGACGCCGTCCGACATCTATGACCGACCGCAGACGCTGTTCGTGAACACCTTCGTCGGCTCGACCAACCGCATGCCCGGTGTCGTGGTCTCGGCCGATCGCACCGCTGCAAAAGTGCGGCTCGATGCCGGCGCCGAGATCATCGCACGGCCGGCGGCGGCCAGCCTCGCGGAGGGCGGCCGCGTCACCGTCTGCATCCGGCCCGAGCATCTGCAATTCGTCGCCGACGAGACCGGCTTTGCCGGTGTGGTCGGCATGTCGCTGCCACTGGGGGCCACCGTCGTGCACGAGGTCACGACCGCCGACGGCTCCGGCGTCAAGATTTCCCAGGCGCGCATCGGCGCAACGCACGCACTGGAGAGCGGCGCTGCGGTGCGTCTCGCCCCGCTCGCCCCATCGCTCGCCAACGCCTTTCCCGCAACGCTTTAGATCCAGTCCAGAGGGAGTTCGACCATGATCATGAACCGCCGAAGCCTGATGACCACCGCACTCACACTCGGCGCCATGAAGGCGTTTCCGGGATTGAGTTTTGCCCAGGCTCGCCCGCTGGTGTTTGCGACCTTCACCGGAAGCTGGGAGGAAGCGCACAAGGCCGTGCTGGTGCCGGCCTTCCGGAAAGCGAACGCCGATGCGGCGATCGTGCTCGACCCCATGCTCTCGGTCGACCAGATCGCGAAGGTCAATGCCGCCAAGGCCAACCCGCCGATCGACGTCATGCTGCATGATCCCGGTCCTGCGCTCGTCGCGATCGGCCAGGATCTGGTCGAGCCCTACCCGGTCGAGAAGAGCGCCTATTACAAGGACCTGATCAGCGAGGCGCAGGAGCAGACGGGCCCTGCCCCGTTCTTCCAGGTCGTCGGTCTCACCTACAATCCCGAAGCGATCAAGACCCCGCCGACCTCCTGGGCCGACCTCTGGAAGCCGGAGTTCAAGGGCCGCGTCGGCATCACCAACCTGAACTCGACGCTCGGCACCGGCTGGCTGGTCGAGATCGCCAAGATGCGCGGCGGCTCGGAGGCCAATGTCGACCCCGCTTTCAAGGCGCTGGAAGAGCTGAAGCCCAATCTAGCCGCGGTCGCGGCCAATCCCGGCGCGCTCGCGACCCTGTTCCAGCAAGGCCAGATCGACATCTCGCCCGGCAATTTCAACGCCATCCAGATCCTGAAAGCGCGCGGCGTGCCGGTCGAGTTCGTGGCGCCGAAGGAAGGCGCCATCGCCTTCAAGACCACGATCCACATCGTCAAGAACTCGCCGAACCGCGAGCTCGCGTTCAAGCTGATCGAGGCCGCGCTGACGGCTGAGGTGCAGACCACGCTGATGAAGCCGCCCTATCTGATCGTGCCGACCAATTCCAAGGTCGCGATGAGCGGCGAGATCGCGCGCGTGCTCGCCAAGGACACCGCCGAGCTGAAGCAGAAGTTCGTATTCCAGGACTGGAAGAAGATCAACGAGCAGCGCTCGGCCTGGATCGAGCGCTTCAACCGCGAAATCAAGATCTAAAGCCATGATGAGACTAGATTCGACTGCCGTAACGAGGGAGGTGTGCTCCCTCCCCCGCTTGCGGGGGAGGGCTGGGGAGAGGGTATCTCCGCAATCGAGAACCCCCAAGAGGAGAGAACCCTCACCCGGCGCGTTGCGCCGACCTCTCCCGCAAGCGGGAGAGGTGCACCGAGTTTGCGGCCGATTGATTCAACTTAAGACCATTTCATCCTAGAACATTCGAGGAATGGCGATGGGCGCGGCGCCTGCATCACGCGACGTGACGTCTTACGGGATGGGATTGGCGGCGCCTCTGGCGCTGTTCTTCCTGATCTTCTTCGTGGCGCCGCTGCTTCAGCTGCTCTGGCTCTCGCTGCACAACGACGCGGCCGGGCTCCATTGGGGGCTCGGCCAATACCTGCACTTTCTCACCGATCCCTTCAGCCTCAGCGTGCTCGGCTCGACGCTGCTGCTGGGGGCCGAGGTGACGGCCGTCTGCCTCGTGCTCGGCTTTCCCATCGCCTGGCTCTACCAGCGGGTCGGACCAAAGCTCCAGACCATCATCATCCTGATCGTGCTGCTGCCGCTGCTCACCAGCGTCGTGGTGCGTACCTTCGCCTGGATCGTCATCCTGGGCCGGCAGGGCATCATCAACGCGACACTGCAATCCCTTGGGATCATCGATACGCCCCTGAAACTGCTCTACACCCAGTTCGGCGTCGTGATCGCGCTGGCGCAGGTGCAGATGCCGCTGATGACATTGCCGCTGATCACCGCGCTCGGCAGGATCGACCCCAATCTCGACGATGCCTCCTGCTCGCTCGGCGCCGGAAGCTGGCGCACTTTCTTCCGGATCGTGCTGCCGCTGTCGCTGCCCGGCGTCATCGCCGGCTGCACGCTGACCTATGCCGCCGCGATCACGGCCTTCATCACCCAATCGCTGATCGGCGGCGGACAGATGCTGTTCATGCCGATGTATCTCTATCAACAGGCCTCCACGCTGCAAAACTGGCCGTTTGCATCGGCGATCTCGATCATTTTCCTGCTCGCCGTGCTCGCGGTCGTCTCCGTCTTCACCACGCTCGGCCGCCTGTCGCGCGGCTATGGAGGCGCGTGATGGCTGGCCGCAAGCGCACGCTGGAATCGTTCAGTTTCGAACTGGTGATGACGGTGATCGCGCTGATCGCTCTGGTCATCATCATTTCGCCCTCGCTCGTCGTCCTGATCGTCTCCTTCACCAGCGGGTTCTCGCTGCGCTTCCCCCCGCCCGGCTATTCGCTGCGCTGGTACGCCGAGCTCTGGGATGCCTGGCAGTTGCATTTCGCGGCGAAGAACAGCCTCATCGTCGCGCTGTGGGCAACCGGCCTGTCCGTCGTGCTCGGCGTTGCCGCCGCGCTGGCGATCTCGCGCTCGCCGACGCTGTCGGCGCGGCTGCTCGATTCCTTGTTCATGTCGCCGCTGGTGCTGCCGGCGCTGGCTTTTGGTTTGGCCGCGCTGATGCTGTTCTCGCTGGTCGGCCTGCCGGTCTCGCCGCTGACGCTCGTGATCGGCCACACGGTGGTCTGCGTGCCCTATGTCGTGCGCAACGCGGTCGCCGCGCTCGCCCAGCTGGAGCCGACCCTGCTGGAGAGCTCGGCGGTGCTTGGCGCCAGCCGCCTCTACACCTTCCGGCGCATCGTGCTGCCGCTGATCCGGCCGGGCATCATCGCCGGCGCCTTCATCGCCTTCATGTCGTCCTTCGACAACGTGCCGGTCTCGCTGTTTCTGCGCGATGCCGCGACCGACATGCTGCCGATCCGGATGTGGCAGGACCTCGAAGGCAAGCTCGACGTCACAATCGCAGCGCTGTCGGGCGTGCTGATCATCGCGACGGTCGCGCTGGTTGCGGTCATGGAACGCGTCACGGGCCTGTCGCGGCGGCTGACCAATTGATCAGGCGCCGCGGAACAGCGAATAACCCCAGCGCGTGAACTTCAGCGGCAGATGAAAATGCTCGTCAACGTTCTCGATGCGAAAGCGGAACGGCGTCACGGTCAGGAAGCCGTCGCTGTCACCAAAGAACTCGCCGAGATGAAACCTCACCTCGTACTCGCCTGCCGTCACGCCCGCGCCTTGCGCGACGCCATGATCGAGCACGCCGTTGGCGCCGAGTCTCCCGTCGGCGATGCGCGCGGAGTCCGGATCGATCCGCCAGATCTCGACGCGCAGCCCCATTGCCGGGCGCCCGCTCGCCACATCGACCGCGTGAATGGAAATGCCGCCTGCCACGTTGTTCCTCCCATGAGCAAGCCGCCATGGTAGACGGAAACGCGGCCGTTCGGCCAGCACCCGCATTGCTGCCGGCCCTTGGCGCGATGACCTTGCTGCAGGCCCTCGTTGCGCTTGCCTTGTTCGCGCCTGGCGTGGTCGCGCCGCGCGCCCATATCGAGGTTTGGCAGCTCTCGATGTTCTCCTGCGCTGTGTTCGCCGTCGGCATCCCGACCTCGTTCTGGGGCGGCGGCTTCATCGCGCGGGCCGGCTCTCTGCGGATCGCGAGCCTGTGCGCGGCGGCCATCGTCGTCGGCATGGCGCTGGCCGCGCTCGGATCGACCGCCGCCCTGCTGGCCGCGGGCATCTGCCTCGGCCTTGCCATGGGGCCCGAGACACCGGCGAGCGCGGCGCTGCTGGCGCGGCTCGTGCCCGCCGAGCGGCGCACCTTCGTGTTCTCGGTGCGTCAGACCGGCAACCAGATTGGCGCCGTCTGCGGCTCGCTGGCCCTGCCCGCGATCGCTATCGCGTTCGGGCCGGCCTGGTGCTATGCGGTGGTGGGCCTCTGCGCGCTGCTGGCGATCGTTCTGTTTGAACGGTTGCGGCCAGCCTACGCCGTCAAGCTCGTCCCGCCCCCGAAGCTCGATCTCCGCGCGCGGCTGGCGCTGATGATGGCGGACCGGCGCATCGCGATGCTGGCGCTGGCCTCGATGCCGTTCAGCGCGATGCAAGTGTCGCTCAACACGGTGTTCGTCACGCTTGGCACCCGCGAGCTCGGCCTCAGCCATATCGAGGCCGGGATGGCGCTCGCCTGCGCGCAAGCCGGCGGCCTCGTCGGCCGGCTCGGCTGGGGATTTGTGGCGATGCGGCTCGATGCCTCGCGGATGGTGCTCATCGTCATCGGTCTCGGCATGGCCTTCTGCGCCGCGCTGCTCGGCCTCGACGGCGGATCGCTCAGTCGCACCTGGCAGTTCGCGATTGCGGCGCTGTTCGGTTTGACCGCCTCGGGCTGGAACGGCGTCTTCATTGCCGAGATCGCCCGCCTCGCTCCGCAAGACCGGATCGGCGAAACCACCGGCGCGGTGCTGACGGCGTCGTATGCCGGCCTATTGGCGGCGCCGGCGCTGGTTTCGATCCTGGATGGTGTGGCCGGCCTCGGCGCGGCCTTCTTTGCCTTGGCGTGCCTTGCCCTCTGCGGCACGGTGGCGCTGTTCTGGGGAGGCCGTGACAATGCCAGCGCATAGTGCCCGCGAGATCGCGATTGATGTCGCAGCCGGGCGGACGAGCGCCGTCGAAACGGCAAAGGCCGCGCTCGCCCGCATCGATGCAGCCAAGGCGTTGAACGCAGTGGTCACGATCGATCCCCCGCGCACGCTGGCCGACGCGGCGGCGGTCGACGCGCGTCTGCACGCCGGCGAGACGATGCCGCTGGCCGGCGTGCCCGTCGTCGTCAAGGACAACATCTGGGCCTGCGGCTGGCGCGTGACGCAGGGCTCGCGCCTGTTCGCCGATTTCATCGCACCGCGCGACGCCATCGCGATCGAGCGCCTGCGCAAGGCCGGAGCGGTCGTCGTCGGCATCGGCGCAACATCCGAGTTCGCCTGCAAGGGCGTCACGACCTCGCAGCTTTACGGGCCCACACGCCATCCGCGCGATCCAAAGCTGACGCCCGGCGGCTCATCCGGCGGTCCGGCCGTCGCCGTCGCAGCCGGGCTCGTACCGCTTGCGATCGGCACCGATGCGGGCGGCTCCAGCCGCAGGCCGCCCGCCCATGTCGGCGTCGCCGGCTTCAAGCCGTCTTATGGCGCGATCCCGTATGGGCCCGGCTTCGCCGAACCGTTCTTCGGCCTCTCCGTGATCGCGCCGATCGCCACTGACGTTGCCGATATCGCGCTGGCGTTCGAGGCCATGGCCGGTGCCGATCCGCGCGATCCGGACTCCGCGCACATCGCGCAGGATGCCGATGATATCGCCGGCTTGCGCATCGCGTTCTCGCCGCGCCTCGGACTCGATGTCGCGGTCGACGATGTCGTCGCGAACGGACTGGTTTCGGCCGTTGAACGCATCTCCGTCGGAGGCTTGCAGATCATACAACGCGACCCGGTCTGGCCGGCGGGTGCGACGGAAGAGACAATCATGCCGCTCCAGCATGCGGGCCTTGCCGCCCTCTATGGCGACGCCTTCCGCAGGGACCCAACTGTCTTCGATCCTGATATCGCCAAGCAGATCGAGCGCGGCCTGTCCTGGTCGGGCGCCGACATCGCCCTCGCGCTCGGCGCGAGCGCCACAATCGCCAGCGCGTTTGCGGCATTCTTCGGCGAGGTCGATCTGTTGCTGGCGCCAACCGTCCCATGCGTCGCGTGGCCACTGACACGGCTCGGCCCGGACATGATTGGCGGGAAGCCAGCGAGCCCGCGGTCACACGCGGTGTTCACGCCCTTCGTCAATCACGCTCGCCTGCCGGCGATTTCGATTCCGTGCGGGTCGGATCGGAACGGATGTCCGTTCGGCCTCCAGATCATTGCCGCGCGCGGACAGGACCGCACCCTGCTTGGCGCAGCGCAGCAAATTGAGGCCCTGCTGCGAACATAGATCCTGTGGCCAGATGCTTCTCCAGAAAGTCTGCTCCGGTTAGCTGGGTGAGCCGGATTCACGATCTCGGTTATCCGCGTATCGTCAACTTCAATAGCTCGTCCCGCGACGCGCATTGGCCTCAGTTCAGGCTGCGCGTCAGCAGCTGCAGCACGATCGCAAACAGCTCGCTCTGCGAGGAGATGCCGAGCCGCTGATAGGCGCGCTTGCGATAGGTCAGCGTCGAATGCAGGCTGATGCCGAGCGCCTGTGAGATCGCTTCCGAGCTGAAGCCGGCGAGGATGCGCCGGCAGACCTCCTGCTCGCGCGCCGTGAGGCCGGCGAGCGGCGGGCGGGTCGCAAACAATGCGGCGAGCGACTGCTCGGGCGCCGCCTTCTCCTGAAAATGGCGGGCGACGCTCGCGCCGATCGCCGGTGCGATCGCCTGAAGCCGTTCGCGCTGCACAGCGCTGAAGCGGCCCTGGGCGGCGATGCGATAGAAGTTGACGTAGTAGCAGCTGTCGCCAGCCCAGATCGCGGTGGCGCATTTGTCGACGATGCCGGAATCGTGGAAGAAGATCTTTCGGTAGCGCGTCCCGTACATGCGCGGCGCGAACGCGGGCAACATGATCGGTCCACCGCCCTCACCTTCGAACAGCGCATCGCGATTGGGATCGGATTCGTGGAACTGGCCGGCATAGGCGGCGCCGAGATCGCCGCCGATCGGGATGTTGCCGGCGTCGAGCAGGCAGTGTGCGGCACCGGCACGATTCAGCGCGAACACCATGCAATGGCCGACACCGGCGTGGCGGCGCAGCGTGTCGATCAGGATGCCCGGAAAGTCGGGACGACCGATGGCGAGCACTGCGGCCGTAACATCGCCCGCCACTGGAGTTGAGGCCGCGTGGGGCCGCATGGGTATCCTCCGCAAGTCTCTTTTAGCGGAGGATATCAGCAAGGTGAGTTGGCGGAAAGTCGGCGAGATTGGCGTATGCCGCGCCATGGGTCCCGGCTCTGCGCAGCTACGCTACGCGTTGCGGCGCGTCCGGGACTCGTGCCTCACTATGGATCGTGCCCCGGACGCAGCGCAGCACTTTAGTGATGCGCTGCTGAGCCGGGGCCCATGCCGGATCCAGACCGCCTATCCCGCCGCGGCCTTCACTGGGGCCACGTTGATGGCGAGCTTGCCGTAGCGGTCGGTGAAGGCTTGCGTGTCGATCTCTTCCAGCTGAATCTCTCCGCTCATCACGCCTCGTTTCCATTCGGCCTGCGCCGGATCGTTCTGGAACTCCGGCATCACCTCCCGGCCGAACAGCTCGAGCGATTCGCAGATGTGCTCGTGGCTGTTCTTGCCGGCCTGGTTGAGCAGGATGACCTGGTCGATGTGCGAGGACTGGAAGCGCTTCAGCTTCCTGCGGATCGTCTCCGGCGAGCCGATCAGGCCGCCGCGCAGCGCCGCCTCCTGCGCCTCGGGATTGTCTCGCTTCCACTTGTTGTACTCGTCCCACATGTTGACGGTGTAGGGCGCGGGACGCTGGCGGTTCTGCGAGGCGCCGTAGAAGCGCAGCGCGAACTGGAAGAAGGTGGCACCGTCCGCGCGGGCCCGCGCTTCCTCGTCGGTCTTGGCGCACATGAAGAACGAGACCAACGCCATGTTCGGGTTGATCTCGTAGTCGGCGAGCTTGTGCAGCCGCTTGGTCATGGCGTTGTAATAGGCGTGCACCCAGGCGTGCGCGGCGTCGGCGCTGACGAACTGAAAGCCGAGCGCGCCAAAGCCGTGGCGGCCGGCGCGCTCGATGGTCGGCAGCTGCGAGCAGGCCATCCACAGCGGCGGATGCGGCTTCTGCACCGGCTTCGGCACCACATTGCGCAGGGGGATGTCGAAATACCTGCCGTGATGCTCGCTGCCGGCGTCCTTGAACATCGGGAAGATCGCGGCAACCGCCTCCTCGAACACCTCCTTCTTGGTCTCCATGTCGCGGCCGAACGGCGTCAGCTCGGTGATGGACGCACTCTCGCCCATGCCGAACTCGCAGCGGCCGTTCGAGAGCAGATCGAGCACGGCAACGCGCTCGGCGATTCGCGCCGGATGGTTGGTGGTGAGCTGGAGGATGCCGTGGCCGAGCCGGATGTTCTTGGTGCGCTGGCTCGCCGCGGCGAGAAAGGATTCCGGCGAGGGCGAATGCGAATATTCCTCGAGAAAATGATGCTCGACCACCCAGGCGTGGTCGTAGCCGAGCCTGTCGGCGAGCTCCATCTGCGTCAGCGCGTTCTGATAAAGCCTGAGCTCGTCACCGGCCACCCAGGGCCGCGGCAATTGCAGCTCGTAGAAGATGCCGAACTTCATGGCGTCGCTCTCCCGCTACTGTCTTGTTGTTGCGGGCATTGTATTGAGCGAGGCGATCCTGTCCACCACACCGTCAATTCCGCGGCATGGAAGAACAGGGATCGCGCGCCGGAGCGCGGCCTCAGATCACGTGCAGATGCTCGCTGCCGATCTTGGGCTGACCGAGCAGAGCCGCAAGCGCCGCGAGCGCATCCTGGTGCGGCTCCGGCGTTGCCTCGACCGTCCTGAAGTATTCGCCGCAGAAATCGGTCCAGGCCTCGATATTGCTGCCGGGAACGCCGATCACGAGGCTCTTGCCGGACTCGATGCAATGGGCAATCAGGTCGCGCAAGCCGCCGCCTTCCGCCTCGGCCTTGCCGAACTTGTTGAGAAAGACGATCTCGGCGTCGGCGAGCTGGGCTTCGACCAATTGCGCCGCTTCGAGCAGGCGCGGCGCGGAGAGACGGCAGGAGGTCGCGCCCGCGCCGAGATCCTCCGAGATCGAGATCGACCGGCCGGTGGCGAGCTCGTGCAGAACCATGTCGCAGCGTGTGCGACCCGGCTGAGGCACGTCCTCCTGGATCAGGCCGGCCAGGCTCTTGCCCGAGCGGCGAAGCTCAGCGACGAGACCGGCGACCCACCGGTTCACGGCGGGGCCCGAGTCATAGACCAGGGCAACGCTGATGGCGGCGGAAGGCCTTGCCGCGCCGTCCGCCGTATCGCGGGATTGCTGAAGCATGTCCATCACCTCGCCGCCTTTGCCTTGGCAACGTCGGCGTCCTGCAGGAAGTCGATCATCCGCTGCATGGGGCTGACCTCGTCGATATGGTCGAGCATGTCGCGATATCCCTCCTGGGCCTTGGGCGGCAGCTTATGCGCGATGCCCTGGTGGCAATCGATGCAGGTCTTGCCTTGCGCGAACGCGGTCTGGTGCAGCTTGGAAGCGCGCGGCTCCTGCACCGCATATTCCATGTGGTCGAACTTGTGGCAGTTGCGGCACTCGCGCGAATCCGTCGTCTTCATGCCGCGCCAGACGCTCTTGGCGAGGTCGATCCTATGCGCGTTGAACTTCTCGGGCGTGTCGATGGTGCCGAGGATCTTGTGCAGCACCTCGTTCGAGGCCTGGATCTTGCGGACGACCTTGTGGCTCCACTCCTTCGGCACGTGGCAATCCGGGCAGCTGGCGCGAACGCCGGTACGATTGGAATAGTGAACCGTATTGCGATATTCGAGATAGACGTTCTCCTTCATCTCGTGGCAGGAGATGCAGAACTGCTCGTTGTTCGTCATCTCCATCGCCCAGTTGAAGCCGCCCCAGAACAAGACGCCGGCGGCGAATGCGACGATGACGATCAGCCCCCAGGCATAGCGCGCGGTCGGCGAGAAGAACCACCGCCACAATCGTTTCAGGAGGCCCGGCCGCGCGGCTGCGACGGCGGCAGAAGTGCTGGTGTCCTGCATGTCAGCCTCACTTCGCCTGCGTCGCGTTCTTGAAGACGTTGCCGACCAGCGGCTTCGCATCGGCCTGCGGCACGTGGCATTGCTGGCAGAAATAGCGCGTGCCGGCGACCTTATCGAGCCGCACGCCCTGGCGGTCGACGTAGTGCGTCTCGGAGATCTTCGGCGCGTTCACGCGGGTGTTGCCAGGCCAGTCGTGGCAGCCCATGCACGCATTGTTCTCCGTGGTGATCTGGTAGCCGTCGACCTTGTGAGGGATCAGCGGCGGCTGCTGGCGATAGGCGCGTTCGAAGCCGCTCGCCGGCACCGACTGCTTGGTCACCTCGGGCGGTGCCGACATTTCGGTCAGCGGGGCCTCACGCAGCGCCTTGGGCTGCCTGGCCTCCTGCGCGAGCGGCCCCGACGCCGCGAACGGAATGACAAGCGCGACGGTCACGGCCGCCGCCGCAATCAACGGAATCAGTCGAACAAACGTCATGAGAGGTCCCTTTCAAGGACGGTCGGCTGGGAAGAGATGACACGTGCCACTGGCGATGGCGCGGTCATGGAGGGGTCAGGACGCACCGCATTGCGGCCGCGCAGACCGAGATGGAAGACCTGCTTGGAGCAGACGTCGATACAGGCGCCGCAGACCGTGCAGTCGCCCGCGGTGATGACCGGCGTGGCGCCGGTGCGTTCGCCCCTCAGCGCGGGGCTGATGACGTGCGGCTCCGGACAAACTGCGAAGCAGTCCATGCAGTCGTTGCAGGCGGCACGGTTGTCGGCGGTCACGCGAAGCAGCGCGACCTTGCCGATCTGGCCATAGAACGCGCCGACCGGACAGAGATGACCGCACCAGCCGTGCCTGGCGACCAGGAGGTCGAACACGAAGATCGCCGCGGTGCCGCCGGCGCCGAACCAGAGGCCGAACACCAGCGCGCGATGCAGCGCCGTCACCGGGTTGATCAGCTCCCAGGCGATCGACCCTGACAGCACTGATGCCGCGAGCACCGCCCCGACGAAATAGAGCCTGAGCTCCGGGCGGATCTTGGCGGTGAAGGTGATGTTGAGCCGCCGCCGCAGCCAAGCGGCGAGATCGGCCGCCGGATTGACGGGGCAGACCCACGAGCAATAGGTCCGGCCGCCAAACAGGAGATAGGCGGCGAGCACGATGGCCGCGCCGATCACCGACAGACCCTCGGGCCAATGGCGCGCCGCGAGCGACTGCAGCAGGACGAAAGGATCGGTCAGCGGCAGCGTGCCGAGGGTCATGGACGAAGCCAGCGTGCCTTTGGCGATCCAGACGCCCAGAAGCGGCCCCGACAGGAACAGCGCGAGGAAGAGCAGCTGGCTGGTCCGGCGCAGCACCAGAAACCGCGAGGCGGCCCAAAGCCCCTTCTGCGCCCGCGCTTCGACATAGGGCCTGGCGTTCGCCGTCATGGCGCGCCTCCTTCGGGTCTGCGCACCGGCAGCTTGAGCGGCGCATCGACCAGGGCTCCGCCGGCCTTGCTCTTCTCTTCCCAGCCGCGCTTGTAATGCTCGTCCTGCTTCAGCGCCGCGACCTCGATCGGCAGCACCTTGATCGCGGACTCGGTCAGCACGCAGGACTTCTCGCACTTGCCGCAGCCGGTGCAGTACTCGGCGTGGACGACGGGCTCGAAGATCGCATGCTTGGTCGTACGCGTATTGTGCGAGACCTCGAGCGTGATCGCCTTGTCGATGGCCGGACAGACCCGATAGCAGACGTCGCAGCGCAGCCCCTGCAGATTGAGGCAGGTTTCGCGGCTGGTGATCACCGCGACGCCCATCTTGGCCTTGGCGATGTCGGTCAGCGCATGCTGGAGGGCGCCGGTCGGGCAGGCCTTGACGCAGGGAATGGTGTCGCACATCTCGCAGGGAATATTGCGCGCCTGGAAGAACGGCGTGCCCAGAGCGGGGCCGTCGGCCCAGTCCGCAAGCTTCAATGTGTCGTAGGGGCAGTCGCGGACGCAAAGGCCGCAACGGACGCAGGCCGCCAGGAAATCCTTCTCGGGCAACGCGCCCGGAGGCCGCAGCGCCTGCGCGGGCTTGGCGCGCGAGGACACGCCGAAGCCCGTCAGCATCGTCGCGGCGACGGCTGCGCCGCCGCCGAAACGCGTCATATCCTGCAGCGCCTTGCGGCGGCGCGGATCGCGCGGGATGCCTGAACTGGAATCCGACATGGCTCGTCCATCGAGGGGTTTAGGCCGACGTCACGCGGCAGGCGCACTTCTTGAAGTCGGTCTCCTTCGAGATCGGACAGGTCGCATCGAGCGTGAGCTGGTTGGCGAGCTGGCTCTCGTCGAAAAACGGGAAGTAGACGAGGCCGCGCGGCGGCTTGTTGCGGCCCTTGGTCTCGACCCGCGTCACCACCTCGCCGCGGCGCGTCTGGATCTTCACCGGCTGTCCGCGCAGCAGCTTGCGCTCGGCGGCGTCATCCGGATGCATGAACAGCGTCGCGGCCGGCACCGCGCGGTGCAGCTCGGGCACGCGGCGCGTCATCGAGCCGGAATGCCAGTGCTCCAGCACGCGGCCGGTGCACAGCCACAGATCGAACTCCTTGTCGGGCGTTTCGGCCGCCGGCTCGAACGGACAGAAGATGATGCGCGCCTTCTTGTCCGGCTTGCCGTAGAACGACACGCCTTCGCCCGGCTTGACGTAGGGATCGTAGCCCTCGCGGAAGCGCCAGAGCGTCTCCTTGTTGTTGACGACCGGCCAGCGCAGGCCGCGCGCCTGGTGATATTGCTCGAAGTCCGCCAGGTCGTGGCCGTGGCCGCGGCCGAACTTCGCATACTCCTCGAACAGGCCCTTCTGCACATAGAAGCCGAACGCCGCACTCTCGGAATTGTCGAAGCCCTTCTGGCATTCGGTGATCGCAAACTTGTTCACCTCGCCGTTGGCATAGAGCACGTCGAACAGGGTCTTGCCGCGCAGCTCCGGCTTCTTGGCAATCAACTCCTCCGGCCAGACCTCCTCGATCTTGAAGTGCTTGGCGAACTCCATCAGCTGCCAGAGGTCCGAGCGTGCCTCGCCAGGCGCCTTGACCTGCTGGCGCCAGAACTGGGTACGCCGCTCGGCATTGCCATAGGCGCCCTCCTTCTCCATCCACATCGCCGTCGGCAGGATGAGGTCCGCGGCCAGCGTCGTCACGGTCGGATAGGGATCGGAGACGACGACGAAGGCAGCCGGATTGCGATAACCGGGATAGCCCTCCTCGTTCATGTTCGGGGCCGTCTGCATGTTGTTGTTGCACTGGACCCAATAGGCGTTCAGCTTGCCGTCCTTCAGCATGCGGTTCTGCAGCACGGCGTGGTAGCCGACGTTGCCGGGGATGGTGCCTTCGGGCAGCTGCCACACTTTCTCGGCCGTCTCGCGATGCTTCGGATTGGTGACGACCAGGTCGGCCGGCAGGCGATGCGCGAAGGTGCCGACCTCGCGGGCGGTGCCGCAGGCCGAGGGCTGGCCGGTCAGCGAGAACGGGCCGTTGCCCGGCTCCGAGATCTTCCCCATCAACAGATGCACGTTGTAGATCATGTTGTTGACCCACGTGCCGCGTGCGTGCTGGTTGAAGCCCATCGTCCAGTAGGAGACGACCTTCTTCTTGGGATCCGCATAGAGTTTTGCGAGTCGCTCGAGATTCTCCTTCGGCACGCCCGACATCTTGTGGGCGTAGTCGAGCGTATAGGGCTCCAGCAGCTTCTTGTACTCCTCGAAGCCGATCTTGTCCTTGAAGCCGGCCGGATCGAGCGCGCCGTCCTTGCCAGCCTTGTGCGAGGCGTTGACCGCCTTGATCTCAAGGGCGTGGGTCGGGCGTAGTCCGTAGCCGATGTCGGTGACGGTCGAGGCGAACTCGACGTGCTTCTCGACGAAGTCCTTGTTCATCGCGCCGGAATTGACGATGTGGTTCTGGATGTAGTTGAGGATCGCCATGTCGCTCTGCGGCGTGAACACCATCGGATTGTCGGCGAGCTCGAACGAACGATGCTCGAAGGTGGAGAGCACGTGGACCTCGCAGCCTTCATGCGTCAGCCGGCGATCGGTGAGGCGCGACCAGAGAATCGGGTGCATCTCCGCCATGTTGGAGCCCCACAGCACGAACGCATCGGCTTGCTCGATGTCGTCGTAGCAGCCCATCGGCTCGTCGATCCCGAAGGTCCGCATGAAACCGGTGACGGCCGAGGCCATGCAGTGGCGCGCGTTCGGGTCGAGGTTGTTGGAACGGAAACCCGCCTTGTAGAGCTTGGCGGCGGCGTAGCCTTCCCAGATGGTCCACTGCCCCGAGCCGAACATGCCGACGGTCGACGGCCCGCCCGCCTTCAGCGCCGCCTTCCATTTCTCGGCCATGAGCTTGAAGGCATCGTCCCAGGAAATCGGCGCGAACTCGCCGTTCTTGTCGAACTTGCCGTTCTTCATGCGCAGCATCGGCTGGGTCAGTCGGTCCTCGCCGTACATGATCTTGGACAGGAAGTAGCCCTTGATGCAATTGAGGCCGCGATTGACCGGTGCATCGGGGTCTCCCTGCGTCGCCACGACCTTGCCGTTCTTGGTGCCGACGATCACGCCGCAACCGGTGCCGCAGAAGCGGCACACGCCCTTGTCCCAGCGGATGCCGTCGGTCTTGCCAGCCTGCGCGCTCGCCGCTTCCGGCAGCGTCACGCCGATGGTCGAGGCGGCAGCAACCGCTGCAGCCGCCTTCAGCGCATCGCGGCGCGTCGCCGTGGCTTCATTCCCGTTCGTCAGTTTCGTAACCATCGTCGGTCTCTCCGGCTCAACGAATCTCAGATTGCGGAGGCGCGCGCATGCGCGCCGGAATTCTGGCAGACGCCGCCGCAGCACGCGGCCGGCTCGGTCTCGACGGTGCTCTCATCGTCGTGCGTATCGAATGCGTGAAAGATCAGTGAGGCACTGACGACGCCGGGCAGGCGATGCATGGCGGCGATCTGGTCGATCGCCAGCGAGGCCGGCGTATCGATGACGGTCAGCGCAAGCCTGTTGTCGCCGGACGCGGCCTCCAGCTCGACGCCGGGCAGCGCCAGGATCCGATCGGTCAGATCGCGCTCCGCATCCGGTGCGAGATAGACGGCAACGCCGCAGATGTGGGTGGCTTCAGCCATTGTGCACGACCAGGTTTGCAAGTTCGGATACGAGCGCGATGCGGTCCCGCGGCGCGAGTGCGATGGCTTCGACCGGGCAGACCGGGATGCAATCGCCGCAGCCGGTGCAGGCCGCAGCATCGATCACGGCGCCCAGCTTCTCGCGCGCGAGAATGCGGATGGCGGAATGCTCACAGGCTTCGACGCAACGGCGACAGACCACGCCATGCCGTTCGACGCAGGCGCTCGCGCTGGAGACGGTCGCCACCTGTTCGGGACGCGTCTCTTCCAGACGCGGCGCATGCGCATCGCGGCCGGATACGAAAGGCAGAACGGCGGAAAATAGTGAGCGTCGTGACATTGGTCTCGGCATATCCGAATCCCCGCGGGCAGACCCGTGTTCAGGAATTGTCCAGGAGAATGCGCCCCATCGGGCACATCTCGGTCGACGCCATTGTCACCGCTGCGGACCATAGGTTCCGGCGGTCCAGATCGCATTGCGCTAGATCAAGCAGCCAGGCGGTCACCCGCAAGCGACGATTGACTCGCGCGGCCGTCGTGGCGTGAAATTGCGCCAAACGACCAAGGCGTTTACCCGGCCTTCACGTTTGAGCCGACGAAGCCGGCTCACGCGGGTGAGAAGTCAGCCGACAGGAGGGGTTGGCGGCCTCGATCTCTGGTGCCGCATCCGCCTTGAATGGACGGGTCGAATGGTTACTTTGGAGGGCTGCGAATCGCCGCGCGTCGCCCTTTCTCAAGACAACAATGCCAACTTTCACTCCGCATCAGGATGCCGCGCTCAAAGCCGTCGGCGACTGGCTCAAAGCAAGACCCGGCCGTAGCGGCACGCCGCAGGTATTCCGCCTGTTCGGCTTCGCCGGGACCGGCAAGACGACGCTGGCCCGGCACATCGCCGACGGCGTCGACGGCGATGTGAAGTTCGCCGCCTTCACCGGCAAGGCTGCCCTCGTCATGCGCAACAAGGGTTGCGACGACGCTTCCACCATCCACTCGCTGATCTACCGCGCCCGCGAATCCGGCGAGGAGCAGCCGAGCTTCGAATTGTGGGACGACGCGCCCGCCTCGAAGGCGAAGCTGATCGTGATCGACGAATGCTCGATGGTCGACGCCGAATTGGGACGCGACCTGATGTCGTTCGACTGCCCGCTGCTGGTGCTGGGCGATCCCGCGCAGCTGCCGCCGATCCAGGGCGGCGGCTTCTTCACCAACACCTCACCGGATGCAATGCTGACCGAGGTGCACCGCCAGGCGCAGGATGATCCGATCGTGCGGATGTCGATGGACGTGCGCGAAGGCCGCGAGCTCGACATCGGCCGCTATGGCGAGAGCGAGGTGGTCTCGCGCAAGGAGCTCGACCCCGACAGGGTCATGGGCGCCGACCAGGTCCTGGTCGGCCGCAACAACACCCGCCGCGCCTACAACATGCGGGTGCGGCAGCGCCAGAACATCGAGGACGTCTTTCCGGTCGCCGGCGACAAGCTGGTGTGCCTGCGCAACAACCGCAAGAAGGGCCTATTCAACGGCGGCCTGTGGCGGGTGAAGTCGCGCAACACCTCGCGCTCGAAGTCGCGCATTCTCTCGATGCGGCTGTCGCCGGACGAGGATTTCGGCCACAAGGTGACGAAGGTCTCAGTGCGCGCCGATTGCTTCGAGGGCGGCGTCGAGCAGATCGCCTGGGAGCAGCGCAAGCCCTACGACGAGTTCGACTACGGCTATGTGCTCACCGTGCACAAGTCGCAGGGTTCGCAATGGGACGACGTCGTGCTGTTCGACGAGAGCTTTGCGTTTCAGGAGAGCCGCGCCAGGTGGCTGTACACTGGAATCACGCGGGCGGCGAAGCGGCTGAGTATCGTTGTTTAGAGTTCGCGCTCGTAGGCGGGCAAAGGCGCAACGCGCCGTGCCGGCGCTGTCTCTCTGCAAGCAAAAGATCGTGGGCACGCTTCGCTTTGCCCGCCCTGCAGCACTGAGCATCGTGGTGTGAGGCCTTAGTCCGCACCGCCCGGATGCATTCACCAAGCGCTAGGCTTTGAGATGTATCACCACGCAGTCGGCAGGAGGACACGCATGGCTGAACGTTTGGGAAGACCCGATTACCTCGATCCGCGCGATGATACCTTCGGCGCGAGCCGTCGCGGGTTTCTGAAATCGGCAGGCATCGCGGCCGGCACGCTCGCCGCATCGATCGCGGCGCCGGGACTTGCGCACTCCGCTCCGCTGCGTGCCGCGCATGCGCGGCCGGACGAGCCGGTGCGGGTCTCGAAGCAACGCCTCAACGCGCTGGCGGCGCAGTTCTATGCCGTGTTCAACGAGCACGACGTCCTGCCCAAAGACTTCTCCGAGAAGCATGAAGCGCGCTACGACGTCGAGCTGCGGCGTATCACCACCACGACGCGCGTGCCCGAGACGGGAGAGCGCGTGAAGGTCAGCGCGCTCGTTGCGGTCCCCGTCGGCGCGCGCGGGGCATTGCCGGTGTTGTCCTGGCAACACGGCACGATCCTGTCGTTCGATCAGGTTCCTTCGAACCTGCTGCGACTCGGCGACGAAGGCTACCAGCTTCGCGACAACATCGATTCGCTGGAGACGCTGTTCAACATCCAGCGCTTCGCCGGCAACGGCTATGCCGTCATCGCCGCCGACTACATCGGCAAGGGCCCGCTTCGCAACGGTCGTGGCGAGGCCTATGCGGTGAAAGGTGCCACGGTGCAATGCTGCCTCGACGTGCTCGACGCCGGCCTCCTCGAGTTGAAGACGCTCGGCCTCCGCCAATCCGCGTTGTTTCTGAACGGCTGGTCGCAAGGCGCGCTGAACACGCAATGGCTCAAGCAGGAGATGCAACGGCGCGGCATGAAGGTGACGGCAAGTGCGACCCAGAGCCCGTTCAACAATCTCGCCGAGAGCTTCCATTATTGGGTCAACCCGACATCCTCTATTCCGTCCACTGAGACGTCCTACCCGATGCCGCCGGCCTGGATCACGCCCTGCCTGGTCGTGCTGCTTGGAAGCTATCGCCAGCATTATGGGCTGAGCGATCTGTTCAAGACCGCCATCAAGCCGCAACACCAGGCGTTCGCTGAGAAATACTGGGCCGACTACAGCCTGGAAGGCGACACCGCCAAGACTGTTCCGCCGGCTGCAGACTTCCTGGTGGACGGGTTTTTCGACCGTTTCACCCATGACACCAACAGCAGGTTGCTGCGCCAGCTCGGTCGCAACGGCGCGACTTTCTGGGACTACGATTCCCCGATCCGGTTCTATTACGGATTGGCCGACGAGGCGCTGCACCCGCGACTGGTCAAGCCGGCGATTGCCGCGGGTGGACGTTTCGCGGCCGGCGTACCGGTTGCCGGTGCAAGCCATCGCGTCACGTTTCTGGCAAGCCTCTATGGCGACGGCACCGTCCTGAACGGGCAATCGACCGCATTCGACTGGTTCAACTCGCTGATGTGAAAGCGCACGGCAACGCCCGCCTTCACTTGCCCGCGACGAAATAGAAGTCTTCCCGTCCCGGCGGCGATCCGTAGGTGAACGGCTGCTGCCCGTGCTTGGTCGCGGCCCAGACGTCGTCGCGGATGATGTCGAACAGTTTTCTGATCTCGACGCGGGGCTGCTTGATCTCGCGGGCGAGAGCGGTGGCGAACGGGCTGTTGGCGCTGCCGTCGCCGTCCATCGCGGTCTCGCCGTGCTTGGCGGCGTAAACCACCATGAAGCCGGCGCCGGGCTCGATGTTGGAAAAGCCCTTGTCGACCAGCTTCAGCGACAGTGTGCGCTGCATGGTCGGCGCGAACGGATTGTCGCGGCAGGCATCCAGGACCACGAGACGCATTTTTCGCGCGGCACCGACCGCCGCGATCACCTGCTCGAGGGCGACCGCCTGCGTCTCGGCGTCCTTGTCGGCGGCGAGCTTGGCATCAACGGGAACGAGATAGTTCACCCCGCCGATCTCGAAGCCGTGGCCGGCGTAATAGACCACGGCCCAGTCGGCCTTCTCCGCTTCCTCCGCGAAGGCCGTCAGCGCGTCAAAGAACTTGTCGCGGGTAAGGTCGTTGACGGAGATCACGGACTGGAAGCCGACCTCGCGCAGCACGCTCGCGATCAGCTTGGAATCGCGCGACGGATTGGGCAAGGCATGGACGTTCTTGTAGGCGCCGTTGCCGATCACCAGCGCCACGCGGCGGCCAGTGGGTGCGCTCCCCGGCGACTGCGGCATGAGCGCGGCGAGCCGCTCCTGCGCGATGGCACGGGCGCGCGCAACCTCGGTGTCGTCGAACTTCGTCAGCGAATAGGCCGCGGCGCGATAGTCGGCGCGGGCTTGCGCCAGATCCTTCCGGCGCTCGTAGATCTGGCCGCGGCCGGAATGGGCGCGGACGTTGTTCGGGTTGATCTGGATCGCCGTGTTGTAGTCCTTCAGGGCGGCGTCGAAGTCGCCCTTCATCATGCTGACGTCGGCGCGATTGTTGATCGCGAACACGTTCTTTGGCTGTTTCTCGATCAGGCGGTTGCAATCGGCAAAGGCCTGGTCGAATTGTCTCATCATGCCGTAAGTGATGCAGCGGTTGCCGGCGATCTGCGGTGCGGCCGCATCGATCTTCTCGGCCTCCGCAAAATCGGCGAGCGCACCGTCGAAATCCTTCAGCAGCGTGCGCGCGCGGGCACGATTGGTCCAGGCAAGCAGGAATTTCGGCGTGTACTTGATCGACAGGGTGAAATCGTCGATCGCGCTTTGCAGCGCGCCGCGGCGGGCGTGAATGACGCCCCGGTTGTTGTAGGGAACGCCATAGGCCGGGCGCTTCTGGAGCGCGAGGTTGTAGTCCGCCATGGCAAGGTCTTCCTGGCCCTTGCGCTCATAGGCGAGGCCGCGCAGGTTGAGGGCAACGACGTAGTCAGGATCGAGATCGATCGCGATCGACAGGGTCTCGATCGCGTGGTCGTAATCCCGCTTGTTGATCAGCGTGTTGCCGCGCACGGAGAGCGCGATCGCCTTGTCCTTGCCGCCGAGCTGGTCGGCCGTCAGCAGATTGTCGCAGGCGCTCGCGCGGGCCTGGGCCTCGGCCTGGCGGTCACGGCAGATGGCGAGCTCGTCGGCTTGCGGGTCGGCCGCCGCGCTCGACGCGCCGGCGGCCAGGATGACGAGGGTCAGGGAAACGACGCGCAACATGTTGTCAGGCCTGCTCCAGCCAGCAAGTTCTTCGTGAGTCGATGATCGATCGCCCGGGTTCATCTAGCGCGGAGTTCCCGGTCTCGCCAAGGCGCGCGCTCGCCGGGCCGTCCCGTGCGGCTCATTTCACGGACTCGTGTCCGTCGCGTCGTAACAATCGGCGGCACCGTCCGTACCTCGGATGATGCGAAAAGGCCGCCGGACAACTGTTCGTCCGGCCCTGATCGCCCTAGACTGTCAGACCTTGCGAAAGAGGACCCGCCAATGCGCCGACCTGCCCTCGCTTCCCTGCTCGCCGCAACCGCCGCCCTGACGCTGGCCTTTGCCATGCCGTCCCGGGCAGCGGAGGATGCGGTCGTGATCCCGGCTCCCACCATGGATGCAGCGCCCGCGAGCGGGATCCAGACGGCGGTCGTCGCCGGCGGCTGCTTCTGGGGCGTACAGGGCGTCTTCCAGCACACCGCCGGCGTCATCAACGCGGTCTCCGGCTATGCCGGCGGCACTAAGGCGACCGCTGACTACCAGACCGTCTCGAGCGGCCGGACCAGCCACGCCGAGTCCGTCGAGATCAAGTACGACCCGAAGAAGATCTCCTACGGCAAGCTCCTCCAGATCTACTTCTCGGTGGTGCACGATCCGACCCAGCTCAACCGCCAGGGCCCCGATGTCGGCCCGCAATATCGCTCGGCGATCTTCACCACCTCGGACGAGCAGAAGAAGGTGGCGGAGGCCTATATCGCCCAGCTCAACAGCGCCAAGGTGTTCAGCAAGCCGATCGTGACCAAGGTCGGCGCGCTGGAGGCGTTCTACCCGGCGGAGGCCTACCACCAGGACTATCTGACCCTGCACCCGAACCAGCCCTACATCGCCTATAACGACCTGCCCAAGGTCGAGAACCTGAAAAAGCTGTTCGCGGATAATTACATTGAAAAGCCGACGCTGGTGAGTACCAGCAAGGCCACCAACTGATCGCAAGATCATCTCAAGAACGGGAGACCCATGCCCGACACCAAGACGAAAACCACCGACGACAAGGTCATCAAGAGCGAAGAGCAGTGGCGGCGCGAATTGTCGCCGATGCAATACGCGGTGTTGCGTGAGAAGGCGACCGAGCGTCCCTTTTCGGGCGAATATGAGCACGACCACCGCGCCGGCACTTATGTCTGCGCCGGCTGCGGCAACGTGCTGTTCTCGTCGGACGCCAAGTTCGATTCCGGCTGCGGCTGGCCGAGCTTCACCCAGCCCGCTGTCGACAGCCATATCGACGAGGAGCGGGACGTCAGCCACGGCATGATCCGCACCGAGGTGCTCTGCTCGAAATGCAGCGGTCATCTCGGCCACGTCTTCCCCGATGGCCCCGGGCCGACCGGCTTGCGCTACTGCATTAACTCGGCGGCGCTGAAGCTGAAGCCCAAATAATCGGCCCGTGCGGTCGAGTTCCTTCATGGAACCCGACCGCACGATGTGCTTTTCTTCTTTGGCGGTGCGGCCGATCATCGCATTTGGCGGCAGCGAGGGAGGAAGCCATGCTCGGGACCATTCTGATCGTCCTGGTGATCATTTATCTGCTCGGGGGCCTGTCCGGCCGCCTGGGCGGTTACGGCTATGGCCTCGGCCATTCCGGCATGGGGATCGGCGGCGTCGTACTGGTGGTGCTGATCGTCCTGCTGCTTCTGGGCAAGCTGTAAACCATTTAACGCATTGAAATTATTTGACTTATTGCAGCTGCGGGGCTGCCATGCGCGGATTCATCATCTCTCATCGCAGGGGTCGCATTTTTGTCAGATCGGCTTATATTAGAGAACGAAAATGGCATGTGCGGCGGGCTCGCTTGATTGCGGCCCCTGCCCTCCCAAACCCCACGCGCTTAAAGCCCCAGAGAAGATCACGAGGTCTTTGACCATGCGTCCATTGCGTCCGTTCAACTTCAACACCTCCGCCGAACTCTTCCCCGCCGCGATCCGGAAGAAGAAGCGTGCGGGCTTCACCTATCGCCGGTTCGGCACCGCGGCCGAAGCCGTGCAGTTCGCGATGGAGCAGTTGCCGACGGATTCGCTGAACGGTGCCTATCTCCAGGTCGAGGAAGCGCGCTTCGACCAGAACGGCATCCGCTCGCTCTATGAGAGCGAGGCCTTCCCGCTGCCCCGCCGTCCCAAGCCGGCGCCGGCCGCCGAGACCGACGCCGACGCGGCGTAAGTTTTTTTAACCTACGATGTGCGCGGAAAGCGCGATGACCGAAAGGTCGTCGCGCTTTTTGCGTTCCGGGCCTTCCGTCTTCTCCCTCGCTCCGCTTTCGGGGAGAGGCAAAGGAAGAAGCTCGCTCACATCCGCGGCTGCTTGTCGAGCCAGCGGCGGAGCAGCCGCACATTGCGCATGTTGGCGCGGAACATGACGTCGAAAGCGTCGCCCGCGAACGGAACCAAGCCGACGACGCCGTCGAGCGCGACATTGCCGAGCATGCGCGCGGTGACGTACCAGGGCGCCCCCAGCGCGCGGGCCTCGCGCACCAGCCACAGCGAGATCGCCGTGGTGATGATGTCGCCGACCACGGGGATCAGACCGATCAGCCCGTCGATGCCGTAGCGGATGTTGGTGCCGGGCAGGATGAAGGCGATGTCGAGCAGCTTTGCGATCGCCTCCAGCCGCGCGATCCGCTGCTCCCGCGTCAGGTTGCCGAACGGGCTCCCCGAGAACGGATTGTCCTTGCCAAACTCGACGCGGAACTCGCGAAACCCCTGCTCCAGCGTTTCGGGGCGGATTTCGCGGCCGTCCTGGTCGATGATCGGCCCGCGGGCCTCGGTGCCCGAAAAGGGCGCGCGCGAGCCGCTCCCCGAACGGGGCCCGCGCGGAGCGAGAATATCGTCGTCGGACATGGTCATGGTCTCGAGGGAACGCGCCGGCGCGGCGGAAGTTCTGCGCCGCGCCCGAACGTCGCGCACTCAGGTCGGCGCCGCCACAGCCTGCGGCTCCTTGACGTATCTATGCACGAGCCAGGACGAAATCACCGCCGGCACAAAGCCGACGAGGCCGTACAGGATGAATTGCACCGCGCCGGAATCCGGCCCGCGCGAGCTGTAGGTGAGCGAGGCCAGCACGAAGGCGCACAGGCCGACCAGCAGCATCCGCAGGCTCGGGCCGACCCGCCTGATGTGGACCAGGATGTCGTCGACCGCACCGATCATCAGCGCGGGCAGCAAGCCGAACAGATAGCTGTATTGCAGGGTCTTGAAGAACACCGCGAACAGCTTGCCGACCTCGCCGAGACTGGTCTGGGTCCAATAGCCGGACTGATAGGTCGTCGTCAGCAGCAGCAGAAACCCGCCGACGAACGGGCCAACCAGCGCAAACACCAGATAGCGTTTCATCAAATACCCTCACACTTCCCGGCGGTTATAGCAGCGCCGCGGGAACCTTGAATAGCGGGGCGGGCTCCGCCTTTGGGGGAACAAGTGAGACGGCGACGAGTTCAGACAGAACCTGAATGATCCTTGGCAGATTGGAGTCGCCGATGGCCCGCAAATTTCTCCTGGCGACAATCGCGCTGGCGGCCCTGACCGGCCTGCCGGACGCACCCGCTCTTGCGCAAGGCCATATGGGCTCGCCGCAGGAGCAGCAGGCCTGCTCGCGGGACGCATCGCGGTTCTGTCGCAAGGATCTCGGCAACGACGGCGCGGTGCAGAGCTGCCTGCAAGCCAACCGGGCCAAGCTGTCGAAGCCGTGCAGCAAGGTGTTTCAGAGCCACGGCATGTGACGATCGGGGACCGTTCCCGCAGATGGAGAGTGAAGTCATGTTGCACGAGGAAGAACTCTCGATCCTGCGGGACATCAGCCAATCCGTTGCCTTCGCCGACGACCGGCAAGGCAAGATGGGGCAATTGATCGCCGACGGCTACGTGATGAAGGACGGTGACCTGTTCGAGCTCACCGCCAAAGGCGTCACCGCCGTCGAGGAACACGCCGCCGCGCTTGGCGCGAGCGACGTGGAACAAGCGAGCGCATCCGCCAATCGGCTGATCTGATCGCACGCGACGTGACTCGCGTGCAACAATTGCGAATTCCTTTGCGCCGACCATTGCAGGCTCGCGACAATAGCGCATACTTCGCTCGGGCGGCGCAGCACTTTTCGATTCGAACAATCAAGAAATCGAGCGACCACATGCGGGAGTGAGTTCCCGGCGTGAAGGCTGTGACATGCGGCAGATCAAGTCGCGTGCGGCGCCCCAAGAACCAAGTGGCTCAAGCCTAAGGGATTCGGGGATCCATTCTGCATGACACGCTATCAGACCATCGCTTCGCTCTTCGCCGTTGCAACCGCCGCCATCGCACTCCAGACCTCGCCCTGCCTCGCCTTCTCGTCCGAAGCGCAGCAGATGTGCACCGGCGATGCGATGCGGCTGTGCTCCAGTGAAATCCCCGACATTCCGCGGGTCAGGGCCTGCATGGTCCGGAACAAGGCGCAGGTCAGCCCGGGCTGCCGCGCCGTGATGGATCGCGAGGCGGTCGCCTCGCGCAAGCGGGAAGCGGCGGCGCAGTAATCATCCATCCAGGATGTCATTCCGGGGCGGTGCGCAGCACCGAACCCGGAATCCATTTGCCGACATCACCCGCTGCACGATGGATACCGGGCTCGCGCTCCGCGCGCCCCGGAATGACGAAGGACTATAGAAAGCCTGCTAATCGCCCCACTGCGCGAAGGCGTCGTTGAAGGCGCGCTCGCCGGGGGCGCCCTTCTCGATGGCGATGATGGCGCGGCGCTGGTTGGCGTAGACCAGCGGCACGTCGAACCACGAACGCTCCTTCAGGAGCTGGACGTTGCGGGAGCGGTCGGCGTCGACGTTGGACAGGCCGACCAGGAAGAAGCCGTCAGTGACCTTGACCGCGAGCCCTGCGAGCGGCGTGCCGCGCGCCTGCTCGTTCGACTTCATCAGGATGCCCGGCACGTTGGAGACGCTGCCGCCCGGAAAATCCGGCGGCAGGATGAAGGTCAGTTCCGCCGTGTGGCTCGCAGGCAGCGAGGAGTCGGTGTTGCGGCGGAACGACATCGTCATCTTGAACTTGCGGTCGGGAATCTCGATGTCGGCGCGCACGGCGACGTCGGCCTTCTGGTTGCCGGAGGCCTTGATCGGCTCCAGCCGCCACACCACCGAGCCGACATATTGCTTGCCCTTCGGATCGGACGGATCCTCGTCATAGAGCACGACCTTCTGCGCCACCGGCGCGACCGGCTGGTCGCTCGCCGAGGGCTGGCCGACGCGATCGGGAATCTTCGGCTTGGTCTGCGGCTGCGAGGCAGTGTTCGGCGTCTCCACCACCTGGGTCGGCGAGGACTTGAACAGGTTGGTCGCGATCTGGAGCAGCGGCTTGCCCCAGAGGATGCCGGCACCGACCAGGATCAGGACGATGCCAACGGCGATCGCGCTCTTGAACGGGAAGGCGGAGCCGGTGCGGACGCGCTTCTTGGCCTCGCGCTCGGGCGCGATGCGCGGACGCGGCGAAGGCGGCTGCGGCGCGTAGCGCTCGGCCTCCTCGATCGACTCGTCGTAGGAATAGGGCGCGTCCTGCTCGCCGGCGCGGTTTTCCAGGCTGGGCTCGAGCCGGTCGAATTCCGGCGAGGGCGAGGGCACGTTGGCGTAGGTGCGGCGCGCGGCGCGGCTGGCCTGCGCGGCCGCACCGCCGAGGTCATTGGCATCAGCCGTGATGTCGCGGAAGCCGCGCACGCCCGGTGCCGGCGGCAGCGACGGCGGCGGTCCGATATCTGGCGGACGGCGGGCGCCGGCGCGATCGCGTCCAGCCGCCGGCGGCTCCGGCATCGGCGGCGGCGCGGCCGGTCCGGCTTGGCGCGGGGCGTCGAAACGGGGAGCGCGCGGCGGGCGCTGGGCGTCGCCCTGGTCGTCGAGGTTGACGGACGGACGGTCGGCCCGCGGCGGCGGCGGAGCCGGACGCGTCCGCGGCGGAGCCGGCGAGGCCGCAGCCGCGTTGCCTTCAGCGGCTCTGGTGCTGGCGCGGCGAAAGGCATCCCCGCTGCCGCCGCTGCGCCCGCCGCCACCGGGGCGCGAGGCCTCGCGGGCACGCTGGGCCGCCTCCGATTCGACCTTGCGGACGGCCTCTTCCAGCGACAACCTTTCGCGGGTGATCTCGGATTCGGAGAGCGGCGGCTGCACGCTGCGCAGCTGCGCGATCAGCGCCGTGCGCGCCCGCTCATAGAGCGCGCGACGGCTTTCGCCGGGAGCGTTGGGGTCCAGGGCGGCAATAGCGCGGGCGATCAGCGGATAGTAATCAGCCATTTCTACTCAATTATACGCGCGTCCTGGTAAGAGATCGTTAAGCCTCAAACGGGTTTTGCACGAGGATAGTATCTTCGCGTTCGGGGCTGGTGGAAAGCAGTGCGACCGGGCACCCCACCAATTCCTCGATCCGCCGGACGTATTTAATGGCCTGGGCCGGCAGGTCGGCCCAGGACCGCGCACTCGCGGTCGGCTCCTTCCAGCCCTCGATGGTCTCATAGATGGGCTCGACCCGGGCCTGGGCGCCCTCGCCGGCCGGGAAATGGTCGATCTCCTTGCCGTCGAGCCTGTAGCCGGTGCAGACCTCGATCGTGTCGAAGCCGTCGAGGATGTCGAGCTTGGTCAGCGCGAGGCCGTTGATACCGCAGGTCCGGACCGCCTGGCGGACCAGCACGGCGTCGAACCAGCCGCAGCGGCGCGGACGGCCGGTATTGGTGCCGAACTCGCGGCCACGCTCGCCGATCTTGCGGCCGGTCTCGTTGTCCTGCTCCGTCGGGAACGGGCCCTGGCCGACGCGGGTCGTATAGGCCTTGCACAGGCCGAGCACGTATCCGACCGCGCCCGGCCCGACGCCGGCACCGGTCGCGGCCTGCGCCGCCACCGTGTTGGACGAGGTGACGTAAGGGTAGGTGCCGTGGTCGACGTCGAGCAGCGCGCCTTGCGCGCCCTCGAACAGCATGCGCTTGCCTTCGCGGCGCTTGATGTCGAGCAGCCGCCACACCGTCTCGGCGTAGGGCAGCAGTTGCGGCGCCAGCGCGCTCAATTCCTTCAGGATCTGCTTGCCGTCGAACTCCGGCAGATTGAGGCCGCGGCGGAGCGCATTGTGGTGGGCCAGCAGCCGGTCGATCTTGTGCGGGAGCGTGTCGAGGTCGGCGAGGTCCATCAGACGGATGGCGCGGCGGCCGACCTTGTCCTCATAGGCCGGGCCGATGCCGCGGCGGGTGGTGCCGATCGCGGTCGCCGCATTGGCGGATTCGCGGTGCGCGTCGAGCTCGCGGTGCAGCGGCAGGATCAGCGTGACGTTCTCGGCCACCCGCAGATTGTCCGGAGAGACCGCGACGCCTTGCGAGCGGAGCTTGGTGACCTCGTCGAGGAAAGCGGCGGGGTCGAACACCACGCCATTGCCGATCACCGACAGCTTGCCCTCGCGCAGCACGCCCGAGGGCAGGAGCGCGAGCTTGTAGGTCTTGCCGTTGATGACCAGCGTGTGGCCGGCGTTATGGCCGCCCTGGAAGCGGACGACGATGTCCGCCTGCTCAGACAACCAGTCGACGATCTTGCCCTTCCCTTCGTCGCCCCACTGGGCGCCGACGACGACAACATTGGCCATTCGCGGGTAATCCCTGTTCAATCTGTCTCTAGGAGGCATGATCCTCGCGGAAAACCGGTGCCCACTCTTCCGGGATCATGCCTGCGCCCAGCCCTCTCGGCGGCCGCAGCCGCCCGCACGCAAGGCAGCCCACCGGATAAAGGAAGCGGCTCCTCTAGGCAAGCAAGAACGAGGCTTTTTCGCGGCCCAACGCCCGACCCAAGCCTTTGATATCCCCGAAAAATCCGCCTTGCCTGGACCTCAGGCCCGAATGCGGCCGTCGATCACTTCGATGATCCGGTCGCAGCGCCGCGCCAAGTCCATATTGTGGGTCACCAGAAGGAAGCTCGTACCGCTGTCGCGATTGACCTGCCGCATCAGCTTGAACACGGCTTCGGCCGAGCTCGTGTCGAGATTTCCGGTCGGCTCGTCGGCCAGCACGAGATCGGGGTTCATGGCGAGCGCACGAGCCACCGCGACGCGCTGCTGCTGGCCGCCGGACATGTTGTTGGCGAGATTGCCGGCCAATTTCTCCAGTCCGACCTGAGCCAGCAGCTGGTTGGCTCGCGCCTCGATGTCCGCAGATGGAAAGCCGCGGTCCACCAGCATCGGCATCATGACGTTTTCCCGCGCCGTGAACGCCGAGATCAGCAGATGATATTGAAAGACGAAGCCGATGGTCTGGCCGCGCAGGCGGGTGATCTCGGCATCGTCGAGAGCTGCGGTGTCTTGGCTCTTGATCAGCAGGCGGCCCGAGGTCGGCCGGTCGAGCAGCCCGACGATGTTGAGCAGCGTACTCTTGCCCGAGCCAGACGGACCCATGAGGGCGAGAAACTCGCCGTGATCGAGCTCGAGGTCGATGTCGTGCAGCACCTCGGTTTCGGTCGGCAGCCCGACATTGTAGGTCTTGCACACGCTCTCGAGACGGAGGATCTGGTCAGCCACGGATCGCCACCACCGGATCGAGCTTAGCGGCCCGCACCGCCGGCGCCATCGCGGCGAGGAGACCGGTGGCGGTGGCCAGCAGCGCCGTATAGGCGAACAGGCTGCGATCCAGGATCAGGGGGAACAGCTCGGTACCGTCGGCCTGACGCGCGACCGAATGCCAATAGACCAGGGCGAACGCGCCCATCGCCGCCCCGAGCAGCGAACCGACGAAGCCGAGCAGCCCGCCCTGAACCAGGAAGACCCGCAATATCTGGCCGCGCGTCGTGCCCATCGCACGCAAGATGCCGATATCCTTCGAGCGCTGGATCACCGATACGATTAGCACGGCCGCGATTCCGAATGCGACGGAGAGACCGACGAAGAGGCGAATGAGCGTGTTGGAGTTCTGCTGGGCCTGCACGGCCGCGAAGAACTGCGCATTGGTCTTGATCCAGCTGTCGGCCTCGACCACGTTGGCCGCCTGGATGCGCTGGGCGATTTGCTCAGCCGCATAGATGTCACCGACCGTCAGATCGATGGTGGTGACTCCGCCGATCATCCCCAGCAAGGATTGCGCGGTCCGCAGGGCGACATAACATACCCGCTGGTTGACGCCCTTGTTGCCGAGATCGACGAGGCCAGAGATCGTCAGTACGCGAGCTGCTCCGGAGGCGGCACGGATGTTGAGCTTGTCGCCAACCGTGGCGCCCAACTCCTTCGCGAGCTCGATCCCGATGATGACGTCCTCGCTGGTGAGTCGGGGCTCGCCGGCGACGATATAGTCCGGCACCTTGACGATCTTGAAATAGGAGTCTGGTTCGACGCCCGACAGACTGACCGAGCGACTGGCATCGCCCCGGACCGCAAGCACCGAGCCGAGGATGGTCGGCGCGGCCGTGACGACCTCGGGCATCGCCTGCATCTGTGCCCTGATCTTTGGCCATTGATCGATCGAGAGCACCCGCTGGCTCGGACGCTGCACCACCGCATCCTCGATCTCGCCTGCCCCGTTACGCAGAGGGCGCGCGATCTGATCGGGCGCGAGCAGCTGGATCTGGGGCTGCGAGGTCAGCACGCGCTTGATGAAATTCGCCTGAAGTCCGGCAAGCATCGCCGACATGAAGACGATGACGCCGACGCCGATCGATATGCCGCCAACGATGAAGATGGTCTGGAGCCGGCCCTCGCGCAGGAACCGGACCGCCATGGTCCATTCAATCGGCAGCCAGTGGTTCATTGCAGAACGGGCCGGAGACGCTGGCCGGCCAGAATGCCGGAACTTTGTGGAAGTGCGGCATCGCCGGCGGCGACACCTTCGGAAATCTCGACATGGCTGTTGCCGCGCAGCCCGAGCTTGACCGCGCGCTGACTGGCGCGACCGTCCTTGATTCCGAGCACCCAAGGCTTACTGGACAGCGCGTCATGCACCGAGCGCAAGGGCAGGATCAGCGCATCGTCCCGGGCGGCAATCTCGATGTCGACCGAGACCGTCATATCTTGGCGCAAATAGTCCGGAGGGTGGGCGATCGTCAGCTTCACCTCGACCGAGGCGCGCGAAATGTCGATCCCGGGATTGATAAAGGTGATCGTGGAGCCAAACCGCCGGTCCGGATAGGCGTCAGCCGAGGCGAGCGCGCTCTGCCCGAGAGCGATCTTGCCGAGATTGCGCTCATCGATCTGCAGCACGAGCTGCACGTCCCCGTCCGGGGCCAGCACCAGCAGGGCCTTGCCGGGCTGCACCACCGTGCCGCGCTCGACACTGCGCGTGATCAGGACGCCGTCGCGCGGTGCGGTAATCGTTGCATAGCCGAGCCGGGACTCGGCCGTATCGAGATTGGCGCGCGCCTGGTTGGCTTGCGTCTGCGCCATCACGTAATCGCTGCCGCCCGGGCTCGCGGTGTAGACCTGGAATTGCGCGGCGCGCATTGCGGCGCGCGCAACGTCGAGCGTCTTCTGGGCGTCATCAAGTGCGGCCCGGGTCGCATAGCCATTGCGTTCGAGCTGGGCGGTGCGGTCGTAGGTCTGCTGCGCATTGAGCAGCGTGGCCTGCGCCTGGGCCAACGCCTCCTTGGCGGAGGGCAGCGTCAGTTCCTCGAGTTGTCTGATGCGCGCCTCGGCCTGCGCCACCGCGCCTTCCGACTGGACGACAGCCGCCTTCAATTCGCGTGCCTCCAGCGAGATCAACGGCTGGCCCTTGCTGACCCTTTCGCCTTCCCGAACCAGCACCTCCTGCACCGTGGCGGTGATCTGGCTGCCGATCTCGACACGGTAAGGCGTTTCGACATGGCCGCTCGCCACCACCGTCTCGACCAGCCGGCCGCGCCTGACCTGATCGACAACGATCGCCGGCCCCAGGAGCACGCGTACGCTCTGCCAGACCCCAAGGCCGAGCAGAGCGATCACGACGAGGATGGACCATTTGTGAACGAGGAATCCCGACCACAGCGCCGCGATGGAGGGCCAGCCCTTGGGCTGCCGCAGGAAGATTGTTTGCTCGACCATGACACTGCCATGCGGATCGCGCGGAAGTCACGCGACCCACGTCTCGTTTCGATTGCCGACCGGGAGGACCCGGCCGATGCCGTGACGCTAGCGGGGGCGCCGGAAGTCGAGGTTGTTCTAGGTCAATAGGTTACGCCGAATTCAGAGGCGCGCGCGGGTGGTTCCGCTTCCCCGTTGGGCCGGAGGAGCAGGCTCCCCGCAATGAAGTGCATGGAGGCGATGCACCAGCCCCATTGATATTCGCGGCGTTTCCGTGTCTCTGAGTCTGGCCGGGCGACGAAGCGGCCCGCCACCGGGCCGGGCCCCGGTGCATGACGCGGGGCCGCAACAATCACGATGTCCGCCACCGGCCAGACCACCGGCACGTCCGGTCACAGCTGGATCGCCAACCAGCCTTACCTGCTGCTCAGCATCACCGCGCTGTGCTGGGCCGGCAACGCCATCGTCGGGCGGCTCGCCGCCGGCCACATCCCGCCGGTCACGCTGTCGTTCCTGCGCTGGTTCTTCGCCTTCCTGCTGGTGCTGCCATTCGCCTGGAAGCATCTTGCCCAGGACTGGCCGGCGATCCGCGGCAAGCTCGGCCTGATGGTCACACTCTCGATCACCGGCATCGGCGCCTTCAACACCCTGCAATATTGGGCGCTGGAGCATACCCAGGCCCTCAACACGCTGCTGCTGCAGTCAGCCGCGCCGCTGGTCGTGGCGCTGTGGTCGCTGGCCATCCTCGGCATCCGCCTCACCGCGGCGCAGGCGTTCGGCGTGTTGCTGTCGATGTGCGGCGTGCTCACGATCCTGCTGCACGGCGATTTCACCACGCTGTCGAACATCGAGTTCAACAAGGGCGACCTCATCTTCATCGTCGCGCTGATCTTCTTCGCGCTCTACTCGGTGCTGACCCTGAAGCGGCCGCCGATGCACGGCCTGTCGTTCCTCGCCTTCACCTTCGGGGTGGGCGCGGCCTGCCTCGTTCCGCTGGAGATCTGGGAATTGTCCGCACGTCCGGTCATGAAACTCGACGGGCCGAACCTGCTGACGCTGTTCTACGTCGCGGTGTTCCCCTCGACGCTCGCCTATCTCTGCTTCAATCGCGGCGTGCGCCTGATCGGCGCCAACCGCGCCGCGCCGTTCTTCCACGTTGTGCCGGTGTTCGGCTCGATCATGGCGATGGCCTTCCTCGGCGAGCATCCGCAAGCGTTCCACTTCATCGGATTTGCGCTGGTGCTGTCGGGCGTGTTCGTGGCGTCACGGAAGCAGGCGGGGTAACTCCCTTCGTAGGGTGGGCAAAGCGAAGCGTGCCTACCATGCCAGCCGGAAAAGATAGTGGGCACGGCGCGCGAAGGGCGCGCCTTTGCCCACCCTACAGATCTACTTCGTCCTGAACTTGCTGTAGGCCTCGCTTGTCGCGATGATGACGTGCTCGGCGCAGCCGTTGAGGCGGTGCGGATCGGCCTCGCGCTCGTAGGCCTCCGACGACATCATGTCCAGGAAAGCCGCAACGGTCGGATAATAGACCAGTGCGACGAAATCCCAGTCGTTGCCGGCGTGCGGGCCGAGTGCGACAGCCTTGGCCTCGCCCGTCCAGAGCAAGGTGCCGCCGCGCGCCTTGATCATCGGCACCGTGATAGCGCTGTAGCGCAAATAAGCGTCCCAGCCGGATCCGTCGCCGTCGCGCGAGCGCGCGTGGAAACGCATCAGGTTCAGCATCACCACCGGCGCCTGCGGATCGAGCCGCTCCAGGCCCCCGATGTTCAACATATTAACCGCCAATGGCACCTCCCCGGATCATGGTTGCATTGTAGCATTGCGGCCCCGTGACTTGTGCCACGACGCCGATCCGGCGCAAGCTCGTATGCAACGCCAATGACGATCGCTTCGCCCGCGCCAAAGGCCTCCAATCCGGCCTTTTGGCTCAACAACCAGCCTTATCTGCTGCTCAGCCTGAGCTCGCTGTTCTGGGCCGGCAACATCGTGCTCGCCCGTCATGTCGGCGCGCATGTGCCGCCGCTGACGGTAACCACGATCCGCTGGTTCGGCGTGTTCCTGATCCTGCTGCCGTTCGCCTGGCCGCATCTGAAGCGGGACTGGCCTGCGTTGCGGAGTAGCCTGCCCTTGATGCTGTTCCTGTCGCTGGTCGGCTTTGCCTTCAACAACGCGATCTCGTACTGGGCGATGCAGTACACGGAGGCGCTGAACGCGCTGCTGATCCAGTCGGCAGGCCCGCTGTTCGTGGCGCTGTGGTCACTGGTGCTGTTCGGTGTGCGGCTGACGGGTGCGCAATTCGCCGGCATCGCGATTTCGCTCGTTGGCGTACTGATCATCATCCTGCGCGGCGATCTCGCTGCGCTGGCCGGCATCAGCTTCAACAGGGGCGACATCATGTTCGCCTCGTCGCTGGTGGCATTCGGGCTCTACTCCGCCTTCATCCCGCGCCGGCCCAAGATCCATCAGCTGTCCTTCCTGTCCTTCACCACCTGCTGCGGAGCGACGATGCTGCTGCCGACGGCGATCTGGGAGGCGGCAAGCGGCCGCGTCCTGCAATTCGACGGGATCACGCTGGCGACGCTGGGCTACATCCTGATCTTTCCGTCGACGCTGGCCTATCTGTTCTTCAACCGCGGCGTGGCGCTGATCGGGCCGAACCGCGCCGCGCCGTTCTTCCATCTGGTGCCGGTATTCGGCTCGGCGATGGCGATCCTGCTGCTCGGCGAAAAGCTGCAGCCGTTCCACCTGATCGGCTACGCCCTGGTGCTCGCCGGCGTCGTGATCGCCTCGCGCCAAGGTTCGGCCGGCAAGTAATTCCGCGTGACGGACGTGAGCGCTCTCGCGTCCCGGGCAAGCGAAGCGCAGACCCGGGACCCAGTTCGCCGCAGCATGGGCCCCGGCTCTGCAGCGCATCACTTCGTGCTGCGCAGCGTCCGGGGCACGAGACAAACTCCCGTCTTCCGATTTCAACGTGGAGACGCTAGGTTCCCCACCAACGAAAAAGAGGGAACGACCAAATATGATTTCAGGGCTGATTCGAAACTTGCGTGGCGTGGCTACGGCCGCATTGTGCCTCGCCGCCGCATCCTCGGCCCAGGCCGACAACTATCCGAGCCGCAACATCACGCTGGTGCTGCCGTTCGCGGCCGGCAGCGGCACGGACACCACGACACGGCTGATCTCGCAGCATCTGTCGCAGGCGCTCGGCGTCGGCATCGTGATCGAGAACAAGGCGGGCGCCAACGGCATGCTCGCCGCAACCTATGTCGCGAAGGCCGCCCCCGACGGCTACACGCTGCTGGTGACCACCAACACCACGCATTCCGCCAATCCCTATCTGCTCAAGAGCCTCACTTACGATCCGGTCAAGGACTTCACGCCGATCGCGCGCACCGGCGATTTGCCGTTCATGCTGGTGGTCAATCCGGAGGTGCCGGCCAAGACCGTCGCCGACCTCGTCGCCTATGGCAAGGCCAATCCGGGCAAGCTGAGCTACGCCTCGGGATCGTCCTCGGCGATCGTCTCGGGCGCGACCTTTGCGCACAATGCCGGGCTCGACCTCCTGCACGTGCCCTACAAGAGCTCGCCGCCGGCGCTCAACGACGTCATGGGCGGGCGCGTCTCGATGATGTTCGTCGACATCCTGACCGGCCTGCCGCACGTCAACGGCAACGCGCTGCGCGCGCTCGCCGTCACCACCAAGGACCGCTCGCCGCTGGTGCCGCATCTGCCCTCGATGCAGGAGGCCGGCGTGCCGGACTTCGACATCTCGTCCTGGCAGGGCTATTTCGGCCCGGCCGGCCTGCCCAAGGAGATCGTGGCACGGCTCAACGCGGAAATCAGGAAGATCATCGAGAATCCGGAGATCAAGGCCAAGCTCGCCACGCTCGGCATGGACGCCTTCTCCGGCACGCCGGAGGAGCTCGGGGCGTTCGTGAAGGATCAGCTCGTGCTGTGGGACAAGCTGATCACGAACGCGAAGATCGAGAAGCAGTAGGTCGGTCTCGTGTCCCGGACGCGGCGCGGCATGAAATGACGCGACGCTGAGCCGGGACCCAGACTGCCGCGGCATGGGCCCCGGCTCGGCAGCGCACCGCCGAACAGGCGCTGCGCTGCGTCCGGGGCACGAGAGCTCGTGATTACGCCGCGCGCACCTTGGCGAGGAAGCCGTCCACCGCGCTGCGCAGCGCGCCGGACTGGGTGTCCAGCTCGCGGGCATTGGTGAGCACGTCGCCTGCCGCCGTGCCGGTCGCTTCCGCGGCCGAGGTGACGCTGCCGATATGGGCGTTGATCTCGCTCGATCCGGCCGCGACCGACTGGATGTTGCGGGCGATCTCGCGAGTGGCCTCGCCCTGCTGCTCGATCGAGGCGGAAATGCCCGCGGTGATCTCGCTCATCTCCGCGATCGTCTGCGTGATGCCGCCGATCGCCGCCACCGCATCGCTGGTCGAGGTCTGCATCGCCGCAACCTGGGCCGAGATTTCCTCGGTGGCCTTGGCGGTCTGGTTGGCGAGCGCCTTGACCTCGGAGGCGACCACGGCGAAGCCGCGGCCGGACTCGCCGGCGCGTGCCGCCTCGATGGTGGCGTTGAGCGCGAGCAGGTTGGTCTGCGCCGCGATCGAGTGAATGAGCTTGACCACCTCGCCGATCTTCTCGGCGCCGGTGGAGAGCTCCTGCACCGTGGCGTTGGTGCGCTCGGCGTCGCTGACCGCGCGGCTCGCAACCTCGGTCGAGCGCGTCACCTGGCGCGAGATCTCCGCGACCGAGCTCGACAGCTCTTCGGCGGCGGCCGCGACCGTACCGACATTGCCGGAGGCCTTTTGCGAGGCAGCGCCGACCGTCGCCGCACGCGAGGAGGCGTCACTGGCGGTCGCGGTCATCGACTGCGCCGTCGTCTGCATGCCGGCCGCAGCCGAGGAGACCGAGCGGACGATGCCGTTGACACTGCGTTCGAAGTCGTTGGCGATCTCTTCCATTGCGCTGCGACGTTCCGCAGCGGCGCGCTCCTTGGCATCGGCCTCGGTTTTCTCAAGGGCACGGATGCGAACCGCGTTGTCCTTGAAGATCTGCACGGTCGAGGCCATCGCGCCGACCTCGTCGCCGCGCCCAACGCCCGGAATGTCGCCCTCGAGCTTGCCGTCGGCGAGGCCCTTCATGCGGGCGCCGAGCAGCGCCAGCGGGCGGCTGATGCCGCGACCGATCAGCCAGGCGACGCCGCCGGCAACGATGACGATGCCGAGCATTGCAATGCCGAGCATCCAGTAGACCGGCCCCATCTTGGCATCGATGTCGTCGAGATAGGCGCCGGTGCCGAGATACATGTCGAGACCGGGCACCGCGACCGCGTAACCGATCTTGCGGATCGGCTTCTCCTGACCGGGCTTCATATATTCATAATGCAGCAGGATCGACCCGTTGGCCTTGACGCCGTCCATCAGCTCGAGGGACAGCTTGCGGCCGTTGGTCATGACGTCCATGCGGTTCGCGCCGATCACCTTCGGATCGGGCGCGAGCTGGGTGATACCGTCGTATGAGGTGCCGAACAGATAGCCGGCGCCGTTGTCGTAGGTCATCGCGTTGCCGTAGCGCCGGAGCTCGGCCATCGCCGCGTCCTTCGTCATCTCGCCGGCGTCGACGCGCTTCTTGAGCGCGGCAGCGTAGTTGCGCGCCATCTCCACGATCGCCTTGGCCTGGTCGATGCGTGCGGTCACCATCTCCTGCTTCATCAGGTAGCCGGCGAGGACGCCGGAGATGCAAAGACCCAACAGCGTGACGCCGACGAGAATGCCGAGCTTCGGGGCGATCTTCAGATTGCTCAATTTCACGGGATGGCTCCGGCAATAAAGGATACGGGCATGCGACGAGATCGCTCGAAATCGAATCAAGCTTTAGGGGGAAGCCCTTAGCAAGTTACTTACGGAGCTCCGTAGAAGCCCGTACCGAACGTCGAAAACTGGCAACATACCTCACCATCAACAACCTGGAATTGTACGCGCAAGCTGCGATTTCGCGTAAAAGACGCAAAGGCTCGCCACGAAGGCGGGTCGCAACAAGAAACCAAGTCGGGAGCAGGACATGCCGAAATACAGGGTGGTGACGCCGAAGGGTGCGAGCTTCACCGTCGCGGGCAGCGATTATTCCTACGAGCGGGAGGCGCTCGATCCGATCGATGCCGAGATCGTCGAGGCGCCCGCCGACGAAGCCGGGTTCATCGCCGCCGCGAAGAATGCCGACGCGATCTATGCCAAGGGCATCCCCATCACCAAGTCGATCATCGACAGCCTGCAGAGCTGCAAGGTCATCACGCTCGGCTCGGTCGGCGTCGACAGCGTCGACGTCAAGGCCGCCACCGCCCGTGGGATCCCGGTGACCAACATTCCCGACACCTTCATCGAGGAGGTCGCCGACCACGCCATGATGCTGCTGCTAGCCGGCTTCCGCCGCCTGGTCGAGCAGGACCGCATGGTGCGCGACGGCCGCTGGGCCGAAGGTCGGCCGGCGCTGCTCAAGATCCCGCGCCTGATGGGCCAGACGCTCGGCTTCGTCTCGTTCGGGCGCGTCGCGCGTGCAGTTGCGAAGCGCGCGGCGCCGTTCGGCCTGCGCATGATGGCCTACGATCCCTTCATCCAGGAAACGCTGATGTACGACCACGGCGTGATCCCCGCCACGTTGAACGAGGTGCTGTCGCAATCCGACTTCGTCTCGATGCATGCTCCGGCAAGGCCCGAGGTGCATCACATGCTGACCGAAAAGCACTTCCGGCAGATGAAGAAAGGTTCGATCTTCATCAACACCGGGCGCGGCGCCACGGTGGACGAGGAGAGCCTGATCAAGGCGCTGCAAGAGGGCTGGATCGCGCACGCCGCGCTCGACGTGCTGGAGAAGGAACCGCCGTCGCACAACAATCCCCTGCTCGGCATGGAGAACGTGACCCTGACCGCCCACGTCGCCTCGGCCTCGGCACGGTTTGACGAGGCGCGCAAGCGCCGGGTGGGCTACGAATTGTCACTGGTGCTGCAGGGCATGTGGCCGGTAAGCTGTGTCAATCCGTCGGTGCTGCAGAACACCACGCTCCGTCGCTGGCAGCCGGTCAGCATGGACCGGGGACCGAACAGCTAGGCGGGCGGCGTAGAACGCGCCGACAGCCGAAACGACCCTTCACCGGCGGTCAACGCCGGGAAGGGAAAACATATAGGGAGGTACTGATGAGGAACGACATCACCCGTCGTGATGCCTTGGCGCTGGGCCTATCCGCTGCAACCTTCGCCGCCACCGGTGCTGCAGCGCAAACATCCACTATCAAGGCTGCCGACGTTCCGGCACCCAAGCGCGAGATCGAGAAGGGCGCATCCTTGCGCATGCTGCGCCCGGTGCGTTTCGTCCAGGCCGACGAGGATGTGTTCCGCGCCAATGCGGCGAAGTTCACCAAGGAGACCGGCGTCGAGGTCAAGGTCGACTTCGTCGGCTGGGAGGACATCAACCAGCAGACCGCGGTGACGTCGAATTCCGGCGCCGGCCCCGACATCATCATCGGCTTCTCCGATGCCCCCCACATCTACATCGACAAGCTGATCGAGCTGACCGACGTCGCCGACTATCTCGGCAAGCGCTATGGCGGCTGGCTGCCGCTGGCGCAGCGCTACGGCAAGAAGAACAAGAGCGACGCCTGGATTGGCTTGCCGTTCGGCGCCACCGCAGGGCCCCTGATCTACCGCAAGTCGATCCTGCAGTCGGTCGGCTTCGACAAGGTACCGGAGGACCATGCCGGAATCGTCGATCTTTGCCAGAAGCTGCACAAGGCCGGCAAGCCGGCCGGCTTCGCGCTCGGCAACGCCAAGGGCGACGGCAACGGCTTCGCAAACTGGGCGCTATGGTCCCACAACGGCGCCCTGCTCGACGAGGAAGGCAACGTCGTCATCAACAGCAAGGAGACCATTGCGGCGCTGAACTGGGTCAAGCAGCTCTACCCGACCTTCATCGCCGGCACGACGTCATGGAACGACGTCAGCAACAATCGGGCCTATTCCTCGCAGGAGATCTCGCTGACGGCCAATGGCGTTTCGCTGTACTTCTCGCTGAAGAACGATCCGGCGACCAAGGCGATCGCCGACGACAGCGAGCATCAGTTGCTGCCGAAGGGCGTGGCCAAGGTCTCCCCGATGGCGGGCCTGACCCTGAACGCCATGGTATTCAAGCACAGCCAGTACCCCAACGCAGCGAAGGCCTTCCTGCAATTCATGCTGGAGAACGATCAGTACGAGCCCTGGCTCAATGCCAATTCCGGCTATTGGTCGCAGCCGCTCGCCGCCTATGCCGACGCAGCCGTCTGGAAAGGCGACCCCAAGGTCTCGATCTTCAAGGACACGATGAAGAGCACATATTATGACGGCTACAAGGGCCCGATCTCCACAGCGACGGGTGCAGTCAGTGCCGACTACGTGCTGATTCAGATGTTCTCGGCGGTTGCGACCGGCGCGGCCACCCCGGAGGTCGCGGCCGCGGAAGCCGAACAGCGCTGCAAGCGGTACTTTCGGCGGCAGAAGTAGCGGCCGCCATTGCGAGCGAAGCGAAGCAATCCAGTCCGTCCCCGCGGCTACAGGCTGGATTGCTTCGTCGCTACAGCACAAAATTGCTACGCAATTTTGTCGCGAGCTCCTCGCAATGACGGTGGCGTGACTTACACAGACGGGACAACGACCTGATGTCCGTGACGACGCTTTCCTCCTCCGCCCTGGCGCAGCGGCAGCCGAACTGGCTGGTCCGGCTGTTCGACTACAAGCCGTTCCTGATCGTGATGTGCCTTGCGCCCGCGATCGGGCTGCTCACGGTGTTCCTGACCTATCCGCTCGGCCTCGGCATCTGGCTCGCCTTCACCGACACCACGATCGGCCGACGCGGTGTCTATGTCGGCCTCGAAAACTTCCAGTATCTGCTCACCGATCCGCTGTGGTGGAATGCCGTGTTCTACAGCGTGGTCTATACGGGGATCGCGACGTTCGGGAAGTTCGCGCTCGGCTTCTGGCTCGCGCTGCTGCTCAACAACCATTTTCCGTTCAAGAGCCTCTTGCGCGCGATCATCCTGCTGCCATGGATCGTGCCGACGGTGCTGTCGGCGCTGGCGTTCTGGTGGATCTACGATCCGCAATTCTCGATCATCTCCTACCTGCTCGTCGACGTGCTGCACTGGCGGTCGAGCAATATCGACTTCCTCGGCTCGCCCTGGCCGGCGCGCTTCTCGCTGATCGCCGCCAACATCTGGCGCGGCATTCCCTTCGTCGCGATCTCGCTGCTGGCGGGACTGCAAACCATCTCGCCCTCGCTCTACGAGGCCGCGATGCTCGACGGGGCCAGCGCCTGGCAGCGCTTCCGCTACATCACCTTCCCGATGATGATGCCGATCCTCGCCATCGTCATGACCTTCTCCATCATCTTCACCTTCACCGACTTCCAGCTGGTCTACGCCATCACCCGCGGCGGGCCCGGCAACTCGACCCATCTGCTAGCGACGCTGGCCTTCCAGCGCGGCATCGCCGGCGGCGAGCTCGGCGAAGGTGCGGCGATCGCGGTGTCGATGATCCCGTTCCTGGTGTTCGCGACGCTGTTCTCCTATTTCGGCCTGGCGCGCCGCAAATGGCAGCAGGGAGAGGACAATGATTGATACCGTCGCGCAAACCGGCGTCGCTGACGCCAAAGTCGCGCCCGACACCATGGCGTGGGATTCCGGCCTGCGACGGCTGATGATGATCTATTTGCCGCTCGGCTGCTTCGTGCTGATCCTGCTGTTCCCGTTCTACTGGATGGCGATCACCTCGTTCAAGCCGAACGCGGAGCTGATGAACTACAAGGCGCACAATCCGTTCTGGATCTCCTCGCCGACGCTCGCCCACATCAAGCATCTCTTGTTCGACACCGCCTATCCGCGCTGGTTGAAGACGACGATGCTGGTCGCGATCGGCTCGACCACGCTGTCCTTGATCGCATCGACGCTCGCCGCCTATGCCATCGAACGCCTGCGCTTCCGCGGCAGCCCCTATGTCGGGCTGGGGATCTATCTCGCTTATCTGGTGCCGCCGTCGATCCTGTTCATTCCGCTCGCCACCGTCGTTGTGCAATTCGGCCTGTTCGACAGTCCTCTTGCGCTGATCCTGGTCTATCCGACCTTCCTGGTGCCGTTCTGCACCTGGCTCCTGATCGGCTATTTCAAATCGATCCCCTACGAGCTCGAGGAATGCGCGCTGGTCGATGGCGCGACGCGGCTGCAGATCCTGCGCCGGATCACGCTGCCGCTCGCGGTGCCCGGGCTTATCTCGGCCGGCATCTTCTCCTTCACGCTGTCCTGGAACGAGTTCATCTATGCGCTCGCCTTCATCCAGAGCGGCGCCAACAAGACCGTGCCCGTCGCGATCCTGACCGAGCTCGTCACCGGCGACGTCTATCAGTGGGGCGCACTGATGGCGGGATCGCTGCTCGGCTCGCTGCCGGTTGCGGTATTCTACTCGCTGTTCGTGGATTACTACGTCTCGTCGCTGACCGGCGCGGTGAAGGAATAGACGGCGGCTTCGCGCGAGCGATCGAGCGATCGAGCGATCGTGCGATCGTGATAGACCGCTCCACTGTTTCGGTCCCACCTGCCACGCGGAAGGCGGGGTCGATCGTTGGCGCCGTCGATGGTCGCGCGAAAACGAGAACTGCATGAAATCGCCAAGACTCGATTCGTTATCCCGACGAGGCTTCTGCTTGTGTTGCGTCGGCGGCGCAACGTTCGCGGCCACCGCGGGCTGGCTCACGCCGCGCCAGTCCTATGCCGAGGCCCGAGGCATCGTCAGCCTGATCAAGGACAGCGCGGCAACAGCGCCCATCACGACCTACAAGCTGCGCAACAACATCAGCGTGCTTGAGGGGTCCGGAGGCAACATCGCCGTCCTGACCGGGCCAGACGGCAAGGTGCTGGTCGATGCCGGAATCGGCGTATCACGGCCGCAGCTCAGCAAGGCGCTGGCCGAACTCGGCGGCCAGCCGGTCACGCATCTGATCAACACGCACTGGCACTTCGACCATGCCGACGGCAATGAGTGGCTGCATGCGGCGGGTGCGAAGATCGTAGCCCACGAGAACACCCGCAAGCATCTTTCTGGCATCCAGCGAGTCGAGGACTGGGACTACAATTTCCTCCCCGCTCCCGCCGACGCCTTACCGGCCATGGTCTTCGCCAAGGAGCACAGGCTGAACCTCAACGGCGCATCGATTTCGCTAAAGCACTACGGACCCGCACACACCGATAGCGACGTTTCCGTCTCATTCGCCGAGGCCAATATCCTGCATGCGGGCGATACCTACTGGAACGGCATCTATCCCTTCATCGACTATTCCACCGGCGGCAGCATCGATGGCATGATCTCGGCGTCCGACGCCAATCTCGACGCGGCCAAGAGCGATACCATCATCATTCCTGGCCACGGCAAGCCCGTCAGCAACAAGGCCGAACTCCAAGAATTCCGCGACATGCTGGTCGCCATCCGCGACAATGTCGGCAACCTCAAGAAGCGGGGAAAGACGAGGGACGAGGCTGTTGCCGCCAAACCGACCGCAGCGTTCGACGCGAAATGGGGGCAGTTCGTCGTCGATCCCGGCTATTTCACCAGGCTGGTCTACGAAGGCGTGTGAAGCGCTGCGGCGTTTGGCCCGGCTTCACAAAACTGCAACGTGCCGTCCGCATAAGGCGTGCGTCCGCCAACAGGAGACGCACATGCGCGCGACTTTTCTCAGCACCGTCGCAACGATCGTTCTCACCGCGAGCGCAGCCCTCGCGCAGAGCGAAGGTGAATTCCCGGCCAAGCTCGCCGGCCACGTGGTGATGCCGGCCGAGTCGTTCATCGACGCGCCGGCTGACGCCCCCGCCGATCTCAAGACCCCAGGCAAATATACCACCGGCAAGCGGGTCGACGCGCTTGGTACCGTCATGGGCAAGTCCTACGAGCGTCCCACCGGCGTGTTGCTGCCGTTCAAGGGCCAGCCGCTCCAGGGGCATTCGGGCATCAAGACCATGCCCGACGGCAGCTTCTGGGTCATCACCGACAACGGCATGGGCGGGCGCGCCAACTCGCCGGACTCGATGCTGTATCTGAACCGTTACAAGATGGATTGGGCCAGCGGCAAGATCGAGCGACAGGAGACCATCTTCCTGCACGACCCCGACAAGAAGGTGCCCTTCCGCATCGTGCATGAGGATAGCCAGAAGCGCTATCTCACCGGCTCCGATTTCGACACCGAAGGCTTCCAGATCGTCGGCGACACCTTCTGGATCGGCGACGAGTTCGGCCCCTATATCCTGAAGGCCGACAAGTCGGGCAAGATCCTCGGCGTGTTCGACACGGTTGCCGACGGCAAGCCGGTGCGCTCGCCGGACAATTGGGCCGTCGCGACGCCGGGTGCGCCGGGTGCGACCTACACCAACGTCAACCTCCGCCGCTCCAAGGGCTATGAGGGCTTCGCCTCGTCGAAAGACGGCAAATTCCTCTATGGCCTGCTCGAGGGACCGCTGTGGGATGCCGAGAAGAATGACTGGGAAAAGGTCGACGGCAAGGAAGCCGCCCGCATTCTCGAATTCGACGTCGCCGCGGAGAAGTTCACCGGCCGCTCCTGGCAGTATGTGTTCGAGCAGAACGGCAACGCCATCGGTGACTTCAACATGATCGATCAGGCCTCCGGCCTCATCATCGAGCGCGACAACGGCGAAGGCACGGCCGACAAGGCCTGTCCGCAGGGCACCCGCGGCGAGAACTGCTTCCCAGATCTCGCCAAGTTCAAGCGCGTCTACAAGATCGAGCTCACCGACGCCAATGTCGGCAAGCCCGTGCGCAAGATCGGCTATATCGACCTGATGAAGATCAGGGATCCCGACAAGAAGGCGCGGAAGCCGCTCAACGACGGCGTCTACACCTTCCCGTTCTTCACCATCGAGAACGTCGATCGCGTCGACGACACCCATATCATCGTCGGCAACGACAACAACCTGCCGTTCTCGTCCAGCCGCGATCCCAACAAGGCCGACGACAACGAGTTCATGCTGCTCGAAGTCGCGGATTTCCTGAAGGCGAAGTAGCGCATCGAGCCTCCTCGGCCGCCACAAGCTCCGCCGTCGTCCCTGCGAAAGCAGGGATCCAGAGAGGAGTTGTGGCACGAGATGGTGGTGACGATCTTCGTCAAACTTGACCCTGTGGCTATGGGTCCCGGATCAGCGCTCCGCTTCGCTGCGCTTGTCCGGGACGACGACCGAATTCGTGGAGACTGCTCCCTACCGCACCGTAAACTCCACCGGGATCGTAAAACTCATCGAGCCGGTCTTGATCTCGTCCGGAAACGGCGGAAAAGGCGAGGCCTGGCGGATCATCGCAATGGCCTGCGCGTCGAAGGCGGCGACGCCGGACGAGCCTCCGAGACGGCTGGACGTGACTTGCCCGCCACGGCCGAGGGTGAAGCTCAGCCTCGCGACGCCGCGCTGGCCACCCCCAGCTGACGGATATTGATGGAAGCGCATCAGGTGGGCGCGGACTCGTTGATTGTAGGATGCGATCACGGAGGCCAGCGCGCCGGCGCTCTGGGCCGACGCCATCGGCGCCTCACGCTCGGCGCGCGGCGGTGCGCTGGTGCGCGGCGCGGGCGGCGCCTCCGACGGCTTCTTCGCCTCGCGGCGAACCACTTTCGGCTTCACTGCGGGCGGCGTTTCGAGCGGTACGATCTTCGCAGGCTCAGGCCTGGCCGGCGTCGGCTCCAACTTCTGCTCCGGCGGGGCCACGACATCAGGCTTGTCCTGCGACGGCGTCGGCGCGATGGTCTCCTCGACGGCCTGCTGCTGCACTGGCTCCGGCGGCGAGGCGTCGGCTTCCTGCATCACCGGCCCCGGTGCGACGTCATCCTGCGTCGATTGCGGCGCCGAGGTCAGCGGCGCCATATCGACTATGATCGCCGGCAGGCTGACGCCCTGCTCCGGTTGCGACCTCTGCCAATTCATCGCAAGCAGCACGGCAGCCACATGCAACATCACGATCGCTGCCGCCGAGAGGCTCCAGCGCGCCGTTTCACGCTCGCCGAGCGGCTCGTGCAGAGCAAAGGCGTTCGCAGCCATCAGCTGCGTCCGTCGAGGCCGACCAGTGCGACCTTGAGATAGCCGGCATTGCGCAAGGCGTTCATCACCTCCATCAGGTCGCCATAGGAGACGGCCTTGTCGGCGCGCAGGTAGATGCGCTCGTCCTTGCGGCCTTTGGTGGCGGCATCGAGCGAGGTACTGAGCGCCTCGCGGGCGACGACATCTTCGCCGACCGCGACGGACAGGTCCGGCTTGACGGTGACGAAGACCGGCTTGTCCGGCCGCGGCGCCGGCTCGGCCGCGGTGGCCGGCAGGTCGACCCCGATGTCGACGGTGGCAAGCGGAGCGGCCACCATGAAGATGATGAGGAGCACCAGCATCACGTCGATGAACGGCGTGACGTTGATCTCATGGGTGACGTCGAGATCGTCAAGGTCGCCGCGCCTGCGCGGCGATCCGGAGTGCGTACCGAGCTTCGCGGCCATGGCTCTACTCCGCCGCCCGCGCCAACCGGAATTCCCTTTGGTCGCGTTGGCGGCTGACCAGCAGCATGAGCTGAGCCGAGGCGTCGCCGAGCAGGGCCCGGTAATTGGCGACGCCGCGCACGAGATGATTGTAGATCACGACCGCCGGGATCGCCGCGACGAGGCCGAGCGCGGTGGCGAGCAGCGCCTCCGCGATGCCAGGCGCGACCACTGCGAGGCTGGTGGTGTGGCTCTCGGAAATCCCGATGAAGGAGTTCATGATACCCCAGACCGTGCCGAACAGGCCGACGAAGGGCGCGATGGCACCGATGGTTGCGAGCACGCCGGTGCCGCGCGCGATCTGCCGTGACATCGCCGCCTCGACCCGTTCGAGCCGCAGCGCGACACGTTCCTGAAGGCCGTCGTCGAGCATGCCGCCGGAGAGCTCGGCCTCCCTGGCGCAGGACTGGATCAGCTGGGCGACGGCGTCGTTCGCGTCACCGGCACGCGCGGATGCCTCGGCCAGGGTCAGATTGCCTTCGAGCGCGCGCGTCCGCTGCAGCGCGAGCGCGCCCTTGCGGCGCAGCTCGATAGTCTTGGCGAGCCACACCGTCCAGGTCACCAGCGAGGCGACGGCGAGCCCGACCATCACCGTCTTCACCACCACGTCGGCGCCGAGGAACATGCCCCACGGCGACAGGTTGCGCGGCAACAAGGCCTGGTCGATCGCGAGGGCCGGTGTCGGCGCGAGCGCCAGCGCCAGCGCCACGGTTAGGATCACGTGCCGAAGCCCAAAATTGCTCTGCATCCCGGTCTCCCGACAGGTTGAAGCGAACTAGAGCGCTGGTGCGATTCGGTCCGCAAGCTGGCGGAACCGCGCCAGTTGATCCGCCCGCAGCGCCCTTGTCTCGTCGCGGCCGACGAACACCTTGAACATGATGCCGCCGTCGGCGTTCACGAACGCGACGAAGGCCGAGGTCTTGCCCATGAAGGGTCGCTCGACGAAGGCAATTGCCGCGCAACGTTCGTGGCGGAGATGGCCGTGCAATCCCTTCGGCTGCATCAGGTTGAAATAGCCGCGACCGATCTCGCCGGCAGGAATGGCGCCGGTGAATTCGAAGATCCCATCATCCGTGTGCACGATCAGCGTGACCTCGCCCCACGCCGCGATGTCGTGCATGACGGCGGCAAAGTGCTCGCCGCCACCGATGCGCACCATGGATGATGGCAGCGCCTCGACCACCGCGCGCGGGGTGACGTTGCGCTCACGCGCCACGTCCTCGATCACCGCGCCGGGATTGTCGGCCATATAGGCCCTGAGATTGGCGAGACCCGTGCTCAACATGTCCGGCTCCTCTGGTGCGCCACTGCCTCAGGCCGCCGCTGCCTTGCGCTCACTCTGGATCACCTCGAAGCCCTCGAACTTGGGGTGACCGAGATACAGGCTCTCGCCGGTCCTGTTGTCGGCACGGGCATGGGCGCGGCGGAATTCCTCGGAGCGCGTCCAGGCCTCGAACGCGGCCTTGTCGACCCAGCTGGTGTGCGACGAATAGAGCGTATGGTCCTCGGCCTCCGGTCCCTTCAACAGATGAAACTCGACGAAGCCCGGCATGCTGCCGAGATAGGATTCGCGCGTAGCCCAGACGGTCTCGAACGCGGTCTCCGCGCCCTTCTTCACCTGGAAACGATTCATAGCGATGAACATGAAAGTCTCTCCTTCTGATCAAAATGAGACGCACCGAAGCCGCGCTGGAGCTTCAGCGCGGCCCGGCGGATGTTTGTGGTGTTGCGACGCGCCGTCCCTTACGCACCTCCAAAGTGGATCTTCATGCCGGCCTTGTAGACCCTGCCCGGTCCCGGGCTCGACCACAGCACGTCGTTCTGCGTGGTGCCGTCGGTAGAGCTGCCGGGAATGGCGTAAGGCCGGTAATACTGGTTCAGGAGATTGTCGATCGAGGCCGTGAACACGATGTCCCTGGTCGCATTGTAGGTCAGGTAAAGGTTGACCAGCTCGTATCCGGTTGCCGGCAGATAGCCGGCGGGCACGTCGTTGTTGGCCCCGAATGAGGCCCACTGCGCCGACAGGATCAGGGTGCGGTCGAGCAGGCGGACACCGCCGGTCGTGACGACCTTGCGCGGGGTGATGGTCGCGAGCCCGATATTGGTGGCGACGTTCTTGCCCTTGATATAGTGCCCCGCGACGCCGATGAACCAGCTGCCGGCATCGTACATCGTCTCCGCCTCGAAGCCCTCGATGCGGGCGTTGGCGATGTTCTGGTACTGATAGTACTGGCTGAACGAGCCGAACCCGGTCGGCACCGGCGTCGAGGCGACGAGGTCGATGTAGTCGCTAACATCGTTGCGGAAGAGATTGATCTTGCCGCGAAACGAGTCGTTGGCGCTGAAGATGTTGTCGTACTTCAGGTTGAAGCCGACCTCCTTGTTCTTGCCGACCTCGGGACGAAGGTTCGGGTTGGGCAGGAAGCAGAACAGGCCGACGGTGCCGTCAGGACAGGGGAAGAAGGCCGGCCCGCCACCCGTCGCATGCGCACCGGAGATCACCGTCTCGGTGATCGACGGCGCGCGATAGCCCTCGGCGTAGCTGACATAGGGCTGGAAGCCCGGAACCGGCGTGACGCCGAGGGTGATCTTCGGCGAGAAGCGGTCGCCGCCGGCGCTGGTCCTGCCGGAATCAAGGTCGTAGCGGTCATAGCGGATCGCGCTCACCGCCTCGAACCAGGTGCTGTAGTTCTGCTTCAGCTGAAGGAAACCGCCCGACACGGTGCGGATGCCGCTCGGCGTCGTGATGTTGGAATTGCCGCGGCTGTCGGTCGTGATCACGTCGTCCTGGAAGGCGTCGATGCCCCAGGTGACGGCGTTGCGCCAATCGCCCACGTTGAAGCGCGTGGTGTTGTTGACGTCGATGCCGTAGGTATCGAGGACATAGCCGCGCTTGTCGCCGACACAGCCCGAAATGTTGTTGCCGAAATTGCCCGTCCCGCAATAGGCGCCGCCGGACGTGGAATAGTGATAGGTCTTGGTCTGGTCGTTGTCGACGCGATTGCCGTAGATCGACATGTGCCAGTCGAACAGATTGTCGCTCGGCAGCGAATAGTTCCAGGTGATGGTCCCGGTGTAGTTCTTCGCATCGGAGGCGTAGACCGACGAGCCCTGATAGAGCGCGCGCTGTGCCGCTGTTACCACCGGACCGCGGTTGAACTGGCCGATATCGTATTGATAGTCCTGGAAGACAGCGCCCAACTTGACCTCGTGACCGAGGGACGGCCGCACCGTGAGCTTCATCAGCCCGCTCTCGACCTGATTGCCGGTGTTGCCGATCTCAGTGCCGTTGCCGTCCTTGTAGTTGCCTTGCGTGCGATAGACCGCGCCGCCGAAGATATCGACGCCGGGTGTGGCGCGGACGCCGCCGAACACCGAGCCGAGACCACGATTGTTGTTGGACCCGTAAGAGCCGGAGAGATCGACGCCCCAGCGCTCGCCGGGACGCAGCACGTCATTGATGTCCTTGGTGCGGAACGAGACCAGGCCGCCAATCGCGCCGGAGCCGTAGATGTTGGCGGTCGGCCCGCGTACGACATCGACGCCGCCGATCAATTCAGGGTCGAGGAAGAAGGAGCCGTTGGCATTGTGGCCGGTGCGCTGGTAGTTCTGCCGGGCGCCATCGACGACGACAGCGACGCGGCCGAAATCCTGCAGGCCGCGGATATTGACGACCGTTGCGGGATCGTCGCCGCGCTCCTGGAACGACACGCCGGGTACCGCATAGAAGATGCCCGACAGCCGGTTCGGCTGGATCCCCTGGATCTGGTCGAGCGAAATCGAGCTGACCGGCGCGAGCGCATCGATCGCGCGCTCCTTGGTCTTGGTTGCAGCGACCGTAATGGTGTCGAGCACCTGCACCGGCGCCGTGCTGCCGGCCTGGGCGCGAGCGTTCAGGATTTCAGGCGTTGCCTGCTGCGCGACTTGCGGCTTTGACGGCTTGCGTTTGGCCTGTTTCGGCCGTTCCGTGGACGCGTTTTCGGCCTGCGGCGATGCAGACTGCGCGAGACCGCTCTCCGTCATCACTGCCGTGATTGTAACCACCGACGCGCCCAAAATCAGGGCGCGCGAATACCTAGCCCCGTCAGCCATATCAGCCCCAGCCTGCACTTCACTTCAAAATTTGGAATCTTTGGCTGGCTGGCGTGCGTTCGCAACGCGAACGGCTGGCTGGCTGACTTCTCAAGTCGCGCGGACATGTTCCCCGCCGCCATAATTGGTTACGTGGCAACACCCTGACGGTCAATGACATCAGGTTGCAGTTTATATCGATTGTAAATTGCAGCCGTTGGAATGCGCTCGGTGCCGCCTATACAAACAAGCAGCACTCCAAGGTTTCGAAGGCGCAGCACACTTCACATGTCAGCAACGTCCGCAGACAACGACGGCGACGCGGCGGGGGCAGCAGGAAGCTCTTCTGCGACAACGAGAACCCTGACCATGCGGGGCGGCCAGATCGACAGCCGCGAGCTGTTCGCGACCGCCCGCGAGATCATCATTGCGCATGGCGAAGACTGCTATCGGCTTCGGCTGACCTCGCAGAACAAGCTGATCCTGACGAAGTAATCTGCAATGGCATTTTGTCGCATCCTCGCCAATCTCCTGCTCTGCAGCGGAATCGCGCTCGCGCCGGCCGCGCACGCCGCGGGCATCACCGTGCATGACGCGCGCAATCGCGAGGTCAGTGTTGCAGACGTCGCGCGCACGGTCTCGATCGGCGGCGCCATCACCGAGATCCTCTATGCGCTCGGGCTCGAGAGCCGGCTGGTCGGCGTCGACACCACGAGCCTTTATCCGGCGGCGGCGCTGCAGGACAAACCCAATGTCGGCTACATGCGCCAGATCTCCGCCGAAGGCGTGCTGGGCCTCAATCCGACCCTGATCCTGGCGATCCAGGGCTCGGGTCCGCGCGAGACCATGGACATCCTGGAGACAGCGAAGGTGCCGTTGGTACTGGTGCCCGACACTTTCTCCGAGGCCGGCCTGATCGAGAAGATCAAACTGGTCGGTCACGCCATGGGCGTCGACGCGCGCGCCGCGTGCCTGAGCGCCGCGGTCAGCGCCGATTTTGCGCAGCTCCGCGCCCTGCGGGCCAAGGTGACCAGGCCGGTGCGCGTGATGTTCGTGATGTCGCTGCAGAACGGGAGAGCGCTGGTAGCCGGCCGCAAGACTGCGGCCGAGGAGATCATCCAGCTCGCCGGCGCCGCCAATGCCATCGACGATTTCGACGGCTACAAGATCATCGGCGACGAGGCGATCGCGGCGGCAAGACCTGACGTCGCGCTGTCGATCGAACGCGGCAAGGACCCGGTCCAGGCCGAGGCGATCTATGCCCATCCCGGGTTTGCGCTAACGCCGGTCGCGGCCAACAAGAGCTTCATCGCCATGGACGGGCTCTATTTGCTCGGCTTCGGACCCCGGACGGCGGCAGCGGCGCGCGATCTTTCCACAAGACTCTATCCAGCGTTGGCCGAACGGGGCGACGGATTCACGTCGGCGCTGTCGGCAGCGAATTGCCGGCAATGAGCGCGGCAGTCGAGACTGGAGCGCGCAGCCCGGAACGACACGCCGGCGCGAGGCGGCCGTCTGCATCATTGGCGATCCTGGTCCTGATCGCGGTGCTCGCGGTCACCGCGATCGTCGCGCTGACCCTCGGCGCCGCCGGCATCCCCCTCTCCCGTCTGCCTGCCGCACTCGGAATGTCAGGCGAAAGCACGGCGATGACCGCCCGCGACCAGCTCGTGCTATGGTCGATCCGCGTCCCCCGGATCGCGGCGGCCGCGATGATCGGCGGCCTGCTCGCCGCCGCCGGCGCGATCATGCAAGGACTGTTTCGTAACCCGCTCGCCGAGCCCGCGCTGGTCGGCGTCTCCAGTGGCGGCGCGCTCGCAGCCGCAAGCGCGATCGTCTTCACCGATTCGCGCTTCGGCGAGACGCTGCGCTTCCTCCAGGGCGAGCTGCTGCCGCTCGCTGCATTCGCGGGATCCTTGGCCACGACCGCAATCCTTTACGGCATCTCGAGCCGTTCGGGGCGCACCTCGATCGCGATTTTCCTGCTCGCCGGCGTCGCCATCACCGCCATCGCCAATGCCGGCATCGGGCTTCTGGTCTTCGTCGCCGACGACCGCCAGCTCCGCGACATCACGTTCTGGATGCTGGGCTCGATGAGCGGCGTGACCTGGACCAAAGCCGCCGTGCTCGCACCGGTCCTCGTCATCGGGCTCGGCGCCTGCACCTTCATCGCGCGCGGCCTCGATCTCCTGGTGCTCGGCGAGGCCGACGCTTTTCACGGCGGGGTCGATGTCGAGCGTCTGAAGCGGATCTCGATCGTCATGGTTTCCGCCATGACCGGCGTCGCCGTGTCGATCAGCGGCGTCATCGGCTTCGTCGGCATCGTCGTGCCGCATCTGCTCCGCCTCGTCATCGGACCCGCGCATCGGCTGCTGCTGCCGGCCTCGGTGCTGCTCGGCGCGATCCTGATGGTCGGCGCCGACACCCTGGCGCGCACGATCGTTGCGCCGGCGGAGATGCCGATCGGCATCCTGACCGCGGCGGCCGGCGCGCCGGTCTTCCTCTTCATCCTGCTGCGGCAGCGCGGGCTCGCCTCGCTATGAGTGCCGTGATCGAGGCGCGATCCCTCAGCAAGCGCGCCGGCCGCGCGACGCTGCTCGATGGCGTCGGCCTGACGGTTGCGGCCGGCGAGATGGTCGCCGTCATCGGTCCGAACGGCGCAGGCAAATCGACCCTGCTGCGGCTGCTCTCCGGCGATCTCCGGCCGAGCGCAGGCGAGGTGCGCCTGAAGCAGCGCGACATCGGCAGCTTCACGCCGCGCGAGCTCGCCGCGCGCCGCGCGATGCTGTCCCAGCACATCAGCGTCTCGTTCCCCTTCACCGTCGAGGAGGTCGTGCTGATGGGCGCCGGCGGTCGCAGCGCGCGTGACGCGGGCCCGCTCGTCGATGCCGCCCTCGAGGAGGTCGGCCTTGCGCATTTCCGCGAACGGCAATTGCCGACCCTGTCAGGCGGCGAGCAGCAGCGCGCCCATTTCGCCCGTGTGCTGGTGCAGCTCGCCTGCGGCGAAGCCGAGCATGGCCCGGGACTTCTGCTGCTGGACGAGCCGACCTCGAGCCTCGATCTGCGTCACCAGATCGCCCTCGTCGAGGCGGCGCGCCGCCGCGCCGGCAGCGGCACGGCGGTGATCGCGATCCTGCACGACCTCAACCTGGCCATCCGCTTTGCCGACCGGCTGATCGTGCTGGCTGGCGGCAAGCTTGCCGCAGACGGCTCGCGCGCAGACATCGTCACGCGCGAGATCATCCGTGACATTTTCGAGATCGAGGCCGTGGTTCATCGGGATGACGGCGGCGTGCCGTACGTGCTGCCGCAGTCGATGCGCGCGCCGCCGACACCACGGTGAAGGTGTCCTCCCTCGCCCCGCTTGCGGGGAGAGGGTTGGGGTGAGGGGGAGCCTCCGCGGGGACGGTGAGAGTTGGACTCGCGGAGAGTCCCCCTCACCCGGATTGCATCTTCGATGCAATCCGACCTCTCCCCGCAAGCGGGGCGAGGTGGAAGGCGCAACCTACCCCGCCGGCACGATCACCATGCTCTTGTCCTTCGGCCAGCGGATGCGCCAGGCGAAGTTGATGTCGCGGACTTCGCCGGGCTTGGCGTCGAACGACCATTCCAGCACGCCGCGCTTGTCGCGGATGTTGCTCGCGGTCGGCGGCGTGGTCGACGGCAGCATCTCGACGACGATGTCCTCGCTCTCGCTGACCGGCAACTGATCCTCGATCGCGACGCGAATCGGGAAATCATGCCCGTTGCGGATCGTGGTCTTGAACGCACGTTCGTCGGTCTTCGACGTCGTGACCAGCAAGCCTGCCGAGCCCTCGTTGCGCTTGAGCACGGCGCGCTCGATCCTGACCTTGTCGTCGGCGCCGAAGCCGAGCCGCACGACGTCGTCCTTGGCCGACGCCGAGATCTTGCCGCGACCGACAAAGACGCCGTCGCGATAGATCGCGACCTTGCCAGGCAGCAGGGTCGTGTCGTCGGTCTGCTTGAAGCTGGCTTCGAGGAAGGCGGTCGGGTCCAGCACGGGCGCGGCGCGGACGGCGAGTTCGGCGGGCACCGTCATGGCCGCGATGCGCATGCTCTTGGCTCCTTCCGCGGCGCCGAGGCTGACGCGGCCGGGAATCTTGAACGTCGCCTGGAAGCCGCCGATCTCGGCCACCGCCTGCTGCTCGTCGGCGCGTTCGCGCGACTCGGACGCCTCCGCGATCTTGGCCATCGCCGGCGATTGCGCCTGGCGCGTCATGGGTGCAGGCCGAGCCAGGTCCGAGGCGGTGCCGAGCGCCAGCGGCTTGGGCGGCTGCGGATATTGCGCCACCAGCGAGCCGAGCTCCGGCGCACTGCCGCCACGCCCGATACGCACCGTGGAGACACCGAGCGCGACATTCGACCAGTCTTCGCCGGTCGACTGCGTGATCTCGGCGCGACGAACGAGCTCGAGCTGCGGCTTGCGATCCTTGGCGCCGGTGTCGAGCCGGGCGTCGTAGAGCGGCACCCAGCGTGCGTTGCGCACGGCGTAAGTCACCCGCAGCGTCGCCTTGGTCGCGGCGGCCGAGGCGACGTCGATTCGCACCTCCAGCTTGCTCGGCGGCTTGGCCGAGCGCTCGGCCTCGAGCTGCGCGATCTGGCGGTCGATCTCACGCTGCTTTCGCGTGGCGTCGCGGATCGTCGTGTCGGCGGTCGCGGTCTCCTCGGCGACCGCGGCAAAGGCCGCGCGCCATTCGGTGATCGGCCTGGCCTCGCCCTTGTCGCCGAGGCCGGCGGGCGAGGCTTCGGCAAAGCGCTGGGCAAAGCTGCGCCTTGCGTTTGCCGAGTCGATCGCACCTTGCAGGTCGGCGCGCTGATCCCTCAGCGCTTCGATGCGCTTGTCGAGCTCGGACAGGTTGACGGGCGGCGTGACCCGCGGCGGCCGGGCATCGATCGTGCCGATGGTGAGCTTGACGCCCGCCTCGCCTTCGACGCGAAGGGAGGACGGATCGAGCGAGAGCGGAAAATCCCTGGCGACCAGGGTCGAGTCGCCGGAGGCGAGGTCCAGCGCGATGATGCGGGTGACGGTGGCGCCATCGGGATAGACCGTCACGGTATCGATCGCCGAATTGGCGTCCAATTCGGCGGCCCATGACGGCACCGCGAGGGCCGTGGTCACCAGGACCAGGCTCGTGGTTGCCAGACATTTTGCGGTGATGCGCATGAAATTCCTCCCTGCCGATATCGACGCGCCACCAGCCGGACGCGCGAAAGATGCCTTGCCAAGATGGTTGGACGCGGCAGGGAAGGAACCGGTTCGATTGGGGTTTCCGTTGGGCACCGCTGCGGCGGCACCAAGGCTGCGGAACGGATGGCGATCCCGCGGGTCTTAAGCCTGGGTCGCCGAGCCCTGGCCGAAGATGCGTCGGAGCAGATCGGTCACGTTCTTGGCCCCGGCCTTCTTCAAGATGCCGGCGCGGTAACCTTCGACCGTCCGCGCGCTCAGATGCATGCGGCGGGCGATCTCCTTGTTGGTCAGGCCGGCGGCGAGGTGCTCGAGCACGTCGGCTTCGCGCGCTGTCAGCGGCTCGCAGCCGGGCAGCCAGCCCTGCCGGCTCGTGCGCGGCTGCGCGAATTCATCGATGGCGGCATCGATCCGGCCGACGATGTCATGGGTGCGGAACGGCTTTTCGATGAAGTCCGCTGCGCCGCTCTTGATGGCGTCGACCGCCATGGCGATGCTACCGTTCGCCGAGGTCACCAGCACCGGTGCCATGCAGTTTTCCTGGCGCAGCCGCCTGAGCATGTCGAGGCCCGAGCGATCGGGCGGCAGCTCCATCAGTACGCAGGCCGGCATCCGCGCCTTTGCCTCGGACAACAGAGACGCACCGTCAGCGAAGCAGATCACGTCATAGGCGCTCTGTTGGAGCGCGGCTGAAAGTTGTTCGCGGGAGGCCGCGTCAGTCTCGATGACGAATACCTCACCCTTGGAAAGCGTGTTTCCCGGCATAATCCCGATCCAGCAATGTCTTGGTCAAATGGTCCGAGACGGAAAGCAGGCCCCATCGCCACGCCGCGCCGTCATGAGCACGGCATTCACGCCAGTGCCTCGGTTTCCCCTATGTATGTTCCGCCCGGTTCCTGGATTTGACGGAACGAGACAGAAACTTTACATTTCGGGACATCTGCGGGAATGGCTGGCAGGAACGGTTCGCATGACCGACCTCGTTCGCAGCGCAGGCTTGAGCTATTACCCGGAAATTGCCCGGTCGGTGGGGCTCGATCCCAGACAGATGATGCGCAAGGCCAGGCTGCCGCTGGCCTGTCTCGACAAGCCCGACACTCCCATTGCCGTCATCGGCCTGCGCCGTCTGCTCGAATTGTCGGCAGCGGCGTCCGGCGCCGAAGATTTCGGCTTGCGTCTCGCCGAGCGCGGCGGCCTGACCAATTTCGGCGCGGTCGGCCTGATCGTGCGCGAGCAGGCGACCGTGGGCGAAGCGATCGAAGCGTTCTCGCGCTTTATCCATATCCATCATGACGGCATGCGCCTGGATGTGACGCGCGGCAGGCAGACCGTGACCGTCACGCTGCATCTGCGCGGCCGGCAGCCGAGCGCGCCACGCCAGTCGATCGACATGGCGCTCGGCAGCGTCCACCGCATCATCCAATCGCTGTTCGGCCATGACTGGCGGCCGCAGGAAGTGCATCTGCATTATCCGCCGCCGAAGGACCGCAAGCGCTACCGCGACTTCTTCGGCTGCCGCGTGACGTTCAACGCCGAGGGCGATGCGATCCTGCTGTCGGCGCACGACATGGAGCGCCGGATCCCGGGCGCGCATCCCCTGATCGCGACTTATCTGCGCAAGCGGATCGAGGCAATCGAGACCCGGCCGGCAAGTTGGGAAGGGAAGGTCGACGAGGTCGTGCGGACCCTGCTCGCTACCGGCGACTGCACCGTCGAGCGCGTCGCCGAGCATCTTGCCTGCACCCGCCGCACCATCCACCGCCATCTCGCCGCATCGGGCACCAGCTTCTCGGCCATCCTGGATGCGCAACGCGCCGATCTCGTCACTCAGCTGATCGACGACCCTGGACGGCCGCTGGGTGACATCGCGGTGCAGCTTGGCTTCTCCGCGCAGAGTGCCATGGCACGCTGGTTCCGCGGCCGCTTCGGCTGCACCATCACCGACTGGCGCAAGGGCGTGAGGCCAACGGCACCGCCGGCCGATGCGCCCTCGGCGAGCGCTGCTTGAGTTCAGCGCGCCGGAGCCGGCACACCCATGATGGCGAGGGCGCGCCGCCGGCTGCCGGCAAGGAGCGGGCCGAACGCGACGGCAAATCCGAGGAACGCGACGAGCCAGCCGCAGGCGGCGATGTGCAACAACACATAGCTGTGCGCGGGAAACATCACGGCAGCGACCCGGGCCAGAGCCGCGATGATGACCGCGGCATAGATTCCCTGGATCGCCGGCGAAGCCGTCAACGCCTGTCCGGTATGGCCGAGGCTCGCGCGGGTCATCACCGCGAGCGTCATGGTTCCCGCCGCACCGGTCATCCAGGCGTGGATGCCTGCACTCGTCGGCAGCGCTCCGAACACCGCAATGGCGTGCAGGATGAAGCCGAACGGCACGAACACGTAACCGACATGCAGGATCACGAGCAGCCGCTCGCGGAAGGTGCGATCGCCGGCCCAGCGCGCAAGCCGCACCAGATGCAGCCCGCCGGCAAGCGCCATCAGCACACCGGTGACGGCATTCAGCGGCGCCACGACCCACGAGATGAGCGCGAGCGCGCTGCATCCGATCACTGCGCCGTCGAAGCGCCCGAACGGCACCGGCAGCCGGCCGGGATTGAACTTGACCAGCCAGTTGCGGGTGAAGCTCGGAATGATGCGGCCGCCGATCAGCGTGATCAGCAGCACGACCACACCGATGCCGACGCGGATGCTGACATCGGCCGCGCCCTGGTAATGCGCCTCGAGATGGAAAGCGACGTTGCCGGCAAGTAGAACGGACACCAGTCCCACCACCGGCAGGTTACGCCAGTTGCCGCCTGCGATGATCTCCCGCGCCGCGGCGGCGACGACCAGCGCCAGGAAGGCGGCGTCGACGGCCAACGCGAACGCCCAGCCGGTATCGGCCGACAGCGTCACCGCGACCCGCCCGGCAAGCCAGACCATCACCAGCGCCCCGAGCGAGGTGCCCTGGATCGGCAGCCGGCCGGTCCAGTTCGGAATGGCCGTGAACAGGAACCCGGTAATCACCGCCGGCAGGAAGCCGTAGAGCATTTCGTGGACATGCCAGTCGCGCGGCGCGAATGCGGAACTCACCGACAATTCGCCATAGAACATCGGCAGCCAGGCCAGGATCGACAATCCGGCCTGGATCGCGGCGAGCAGGAAGAAAGGCCGAAAACTGTGCGCAAACAGCGGCCAGCCCTCATAGTTGCGGGATCGGGCGCCAGCCATAGGGTCAACTCCAATGAATTTCAGTCCGTTGCCTGGAAAAATACTGCCAACCGATCGTCCCGTTTTGCGCTATCGCAAACTATCGAACGATTGCAGGTGCCATCACACTCCCGACGCCAAGGAGGCAGAATGGCCAAGGTCGACACATCGCTGGTTGCGCATTTGCCGCTGTTTGCCGGGCTCACGCCAGAAGCTCTGGACGAGATCCTGCGTGAGGCCCGTTCGGCGCGATATCCCAAGAACAGTGCCATCTTCGAGCAGGGCGCGGACGCGCAGTCCTTTTTCCTGCTGCTGCACGGCCACGTCCGCGCGGCCAAGACCACGCCGACCGGCGAGCAGATCGTGGTGCGCTACGTCGCGCCCGGCGAAACGTTCGGGCTTGCCATGGCGATCGGCGCCGCGCGATACCCGGCGACCGCGACCGCAGTCGACGACAGCGTGGTGCTGATCTGGCCGACCTCGGCCTGGCCGCGGCTGGTCGAGCGATTTCCCTCGCTTGCCGCCAACACGCTCCAGACCGTCGGCACGCGCCTCCAGGAGAGCCACACCCGCATCCTGGAAATGTCGACCCAGCAGGTCGAGCAGCGCGTCGCGCATGCGCTGCTGCGTCTCGCCAAGCAGTCCGGCAAGAAGCTCGACCACGGCATCGAGATCGACTTCCCGATCAGCCGCCAGGACATCGCGCAGATGACCGGCACCACGCTGCACACCGTCAGCCGCATCCTGAGCGGCTGGGAGAGCCAAGGCCTCGTCGAAAGCGGCCGGCAGCGCATCATCCTGCGCGATCCGCACGGGATCGTCGTGTTGGCGGAGCGGAGCGCAGACAGCGGGACGGCGTGACGGCCGCACCAAGGCGCCTCCGTCCAAGATAGGGGTGGGGGCTTCCGCTTACGGCGAAAGCCGCCCCTCACCCGAGAATCCACGCGCGCCCGCGCGAATTCCAGACCGTTTCACGCCGGCACGCGATCGACCAGCGCGGCGAGGAATTTTTCGCGGTCGATGCCATGCTCGCGGCAGGCATCATCCACCGTGTGGAAGGTTGCGATCGGGCAACCGACACAAGCCATTCTGAAGGCCAGAAACACGCGGATGGTGTGCGGCGCCGTACGCATGATGTCATCGACCAGATCGTCGGATCCAAAGGACATGGACAACTCCGTTCGGAGATGACGATAACGGCGGGGGTGGTGCTTTCTTTGTTGGAGCGCAAGCAGTTGCCGGTTCCCTCAGCTCGTCATTCCGGGGCGCGCCGTTTGGCGCGAACTCCGATGCGCAATTGCGCATCTGAGAATCCATCGGGCGGCGGATGACGTACAGAAATGGATTCCGGGCTCGCGCTGCGCGCGCCCCGGAATGACGAATTACACCGCCCGGCTGTGCAGCTGCTTTGCAGGGTTGAGATGCGCGTCGAACGCGGCGGCGACGCTGCGGACCAAGAAGCGCGAGTCTTTTGCGACTGCGAGGCGATTGCCCTCCAGCCTCACGACGCCATCGGAGATCAGCGGCCTCAAACGCGCCGCCGAGCGCAACATCGCCGTGGCCTCGGCGCCATGGCGCGCGCAGATGTCGCCGAGATCGGCGCTGAACTCACACATGATGCGTTCGATGATGTCGGCGCGCAGCCGGTCGTCGTCGGTGAGCCGATAGCCCTTCGCGGTAGCGGGACGGCCGGCGGCGATGCTCTGCGCATAGGCGCCGATCTGCACCTCGTTCTGGACGTAACCCTGCGGCAAATGCCCGATCGCGCTGGCGCCGAAGCCGAGCAGAACCTCACCCTTGTCGGTGGTGTAGCCCTGAAAATTGCGCCGTAGCGTCCCCTCCTCGAACGCCACCGCCATGGCATCGCCGGGCCGGGCGAAATGATCGAGCCCGATCTGCACGTAACCGGCCTCCTTCAGCGCATTGGCGATCGCGCAAGCCTGGTCATGCCGCGCGAGGCCGTCCGGCAGCACGGCTTCGTTGAGCATGCGCTGGTGTTTCTTGAACTGCGGCACATGGGCGTAGCCGAACACGGAGAGGCGGTCGGGCGCGAGGGTGAGGCTGCGCCGAACCGTATCCAGGCACGATGCAACGGTCTGGTGCGGCAACCCGTAGATCAGGTCGAAATTGATTCCCGCGACGCCGGCGCGCCTGAGCATGTCGACCACGGAGGCCGTCTGCTCAAAGCTCTGCACGCGATTGATCGCCCGCTGCACCACGGGATCGAAGCTCTGCACGCCAAGGCTCGCGCGGTTGACGCCGGAGAGCCGCATCGCCTCGACCATGTCGGCGGTCAAGGTGCGGGGATCGATCTCGACCGCGATCTCGGCCGAGGGCAGCACGAAGAACTTCTGGCGCATCGTCGCCATCAACTCGGCAAAAGCCTCCGGAGCCATGATCGTCGGCGTACCGCCGCCGAAATGGATGTGCTCCACCTTGATGCGGCGGCCGATGGTTTCGGCGATCTGCGCGATCTCGCTGCGCAGCGTCCGCTGATAGCCGGCGATGAGCTCGTCACGGCGGGCGATCTGGGTGTGACAGCCGCAATACCAGCACATCTCGCGGCAGAACGGCACGTGGAGATAGAGGGACGCGCTGGCGCCCGCGGGCAGCTCCGCCAGCCAGCGGGCGTAGGTGTCCGGGCCGACCGCCGTCGAGAAATGGGGCGCGGTCGGATAGCTCGTGTAGCGTGGCAATCGCTCTTCGCCGTAGCTTGCCGCCAGATCAGCTCTCATATCTTACCCATTCGTAAATTTCGGCCGTGTGCAGACATCACGGCAAATCACGGAATGAGTTCAATTAACCCGGATGCGCCGAAGGGACTTTGCGCTCGCGCAAAGCCCGGCAGCCGGTTCCCGGCAACAATCAGAACATCCGTGCGGCCATCCGGAGCGTTGCCATGAAGCTTCTCGCACTCGAACTGATTCTTTCCCTGCTCGACGTCCGCGGCCATATCCCGCGTTTCGACGACTTCCGCCCGACCCCGGTCGCACCGGCTCCGGCCGGCGCCGCGCGCGCCCTGGCCGCCGTCATCGATGTCCTCACCGTGCTGTCGCTGGCGATCTGGGCAACGGTCTGGCTTGCCAAGCATCTGTTCTAGTCGCGTCTTCTCCAAGGCCGCAGGCGCCGAATGCGTCGGCAACGATCCGTGGCGCGTCAGAATGTCGGCGCCGCCGTGCGGCCGCTGGTCGCTCGGCCGCGACATCCGCATCACGCCATCAGATGCAGTTAAGGTGGCGCGCCGATCCTGCTCCGTTGAGACACCTAAAGCGCGATGCGATTAGGATGAATCGTCATCGCGCTTTAGGTTGTTGTTTAAGCATGATCTTTTCGGAAAACCGCTGCGCACTTTTCCGGATCATGCTTTAGGCGCTGTTGCGTAGCTGAATCCGGCAAAACCTTGTTGCAGCGCAAACACCATCGCCGAGATCGGAGCACACTGCATTCCGTCATCAAAAACTTTTTCAGATGAAGGATGCTTCCGATGTTCACCCGCAGAGCCGCATTGATCAGCGCCGCCGCGACCGCTTTGATGCTGGCGGTCCCGGCTTTCGCCGCCAGCGATCTCAAGCTGCCGCGTCAGAAGGTAGAGCTGGTCGCTCCGCCCTTCGTGCACGCGCACGAGCAGGCCACGACCCAGGGCCCCAAGATCGTCGAGTTCACGATGACGGTCGAGGAAAAGAAGGTCGTCATCGATGACAAGGGCACCACCTTCCAGGCAATGACGTTCAACGGCTCGATGCCGGGACCGCTCATGGTCGTGCACGAGGGCGACTACGTCGAGCTGACGCTGGTCAATCCCGCGACCAACACCATGCCGCACAACATCGACTTCCATTCCGCGACCGGCGCGCTCGGCGGCGGCGAACTGACGCTGATCAACCCCGGCGAGCAGGTCGTGCTGCGCTGGAAGGCGACCAAGACCGGCGTGTTCGTCTATCACTGCGCACCGGGTGGTCCGATGATCCCCTGGCACGTCGTCTCCGGCATGAACGGCGCCGTGATGGTGCTGCCGCGCGACGGACTGAACGACGGCAAGGGCCACGCTCTGAAGTACGACAAGGTCTTCTATATCGGCGAACAGGACATGTACGTGCCGCGCGACGAGAAGGGCAATTTCAAATCCTACGACTCGCCGGGCGAAGCCTTCACCGAGACCGAAGAGGTGATGAAGAAGCTGATCCCCTCCCATGTCGTGTTCAACGGCAAGGTCGGCGCGCTCACCGGCAAGAATGCGCTCACCGCCGAGGTTGGGGACAACGTGCTGATCGTGCATTCGCAGGCCAATCGCGACAGCCGTCCGCATCTGATCGGCGGCCATGGCGACTATGTCTGGGAGACCGGCAAGTTCGGCAATGCACCTGAAGTCGGGCTCGAGACCTGGTTCATCCGCGGCGGCTCGGCGGGAGCTGCGCTGTACAAGTTCCAGCAGCCCGGCATCTACGCCTACGTCACGCACAATCTGATCGAAGCCGCAGACCTCGGCGCCACCGCGCACTTCAAGGTCGAAGGCAAGTGGAACGACGATCTGATGACCCAGGTGAAGGCACCTGCCGAAATACCGGCTCCCAAGATCAACTAAACGCGACAAGGAGCCGGTCATCACCGGCCCCTTCTTCCTTTCGAGGAACGACCATGCTGATCGCATTCAAGCTCAAACTGGCACTCGCCTGCGCCGCCGGGCTCGCAGGGCCGATCGCGATGGCACCGCTGGTTTCGACCATGGCAGTCCGCGGCACGGCGACAGAGCCCGCGATCGTCAGGGTCGCGCCGGGCAGCCTGTCCTATCGCGAGGCCGGCGATTTCACACGCGGCGGGCAGCAGGCGGAAGCGCCGCTGCGCGCGATGCGCGTCGACCGGCCGCTGCACGTCATGCGAAACCAGGTCTCGTCATCCGACTATCAGCTTTGCGTGCAGGACGGCGCCTGCCGCGCCCTCGATCGCGACGTGGCGGTCGCCCCCGATCGCCCTGCGGTGCAGGTGAACTGGCACGACGCCGAGGCCTATGCGGGCTGGCTGTCGCGCAAGACGGGCCACCATTACCGGCTGCCGAGCGATGAGGAATGGGCCTTTGCCGCCGGCTCCAGATTCAAGGACGACGGTGTCGCAGTCGATGCGAACGATCCTTCAAAGCGCTGGATCAGCCGCTATGAGCGCGAATCCGAACGCGACCTCGCCGACACCAAGACCTATCCGTTCGGCAAGTTCGGCCCGAACGAACACGGCATCGAAGATCTCGCCGGCAATGTCTGGGAGTGGACGTCGACCTGCTTCGTGCGCTCGCGCGTCGATGAGGCCGGCAATGCCGGCCGCCCGACCGTGAACTGCGGCGTGCGTGTCGCCGAAGGCGCGCACCGCGCCTATGTCACCGATTTCATCCGCGACGCCCGCGCCGGCGGCTGCGCCCAGGGCGTGCCGCCCGCCAATCTCGGCTTCCGCCTGGTACGCGAGGAGACGTCCTGGGTGGCGAGCGTATCGGCGCGCTGGAGCAAGGTGTGGGCGGCAAGATCATAATCATAGCGGCGCGCATACGTTTTCCCGTCACCGTCTCGTTGATTAGAATCGATCTAGAATAATAGATATTGGAATCGCTCTAAGTCGTGCTCCTCGCGACATCGGGTCGCTGACGTTGTCGCATCGACTGCGCTACTCAATCTGGCGTCAATCGCCCGCCTGGAGCAGCCCTTATGATCAATCTTCGCGTCCTCGCCGCCTCCGCGGCGGTGTTGAGCCTGACCTTATCCTTCGCGTCGAAAGCAGCCGCCAATGGCGAGGTCAACGTCTATACCTATCGCGAGACCAAGCTGATCCAACCGCTGTTCGACGCCTTCAGCAAGGATACGGGCATCAAGGTCAATGTCGTCTCCGCAAGCTCCGGTCTGGAGCAGCGCATGAAGGCGGAAGGCGCCAACAGTCCGGCCGACGTGCTGCTGACGGTGGACATCGGCCGAATCGACGAGGCCGTGCAGGCCGGCGTCACCCAGCCGATCAAGTCGGAGGTGGTCGACAAGGTCGTGCCGGCGCAGTATCGCGATCCGGACGGACACTGGGCCGGCATCTCCATGCGCGCGCGCGTGATCTATGCCTCGAAGGATCGCGTCAAGCAGGACAAGATTACCTATGAGGAGCTCGCCGATCCCAAGTGGAAGGGCAAGATCTGCATTCGCTCGGGCCAGCACATCTACAACAACGCCCTGTTCGCGGCCTACACGGCCAAGCACGGCGAGGCCAAGGCCGAGGAATGGCTGCGCGGCATGAAGGCCAATCTCGCGCAGAAGCCGTCGGGCGGCGATCGCGAAGCCGCGCGTGACGTTGCCGCCGGCAAGTGCGATATTGGCATCGGCAACACCTATTACTGGGCGCTGATGATGAACAACGATCCCGAGAAGAAGCCGTGGGCGGAGGCGACCCGCGTCATCCTGCCGACCTTCGAGGGCGGCGGCACCCACGTCAACCTCTCCGGCGTGCTGCTCGCCAAGCACGCGCCCAACAAGGCCAACGGCATCAAGCTGATCGAGTGGCTCGTTAGCGAGCAGGCGCAGCAGATGTATGCCGACCAGAACTACGAATATCCGGTTCGGAGCGGCGTCCCCATCAACTCTACCATCGCGGGCTACGGCAAGCTCGGCCCAGATCCGCTGCCGATCGCAAAGATCGCTGCCAACCGCAAGGCTGCGGCCTCGCTGGTGGACAAGGTCGGCTTTGACAACTGATCTCTGGCGGCCCTCGTCACTCAAACTGGCAGAAGCTTCGGGCGCACGGCCTCGCTCGAGAGGCCGCGCCCACGCCGGGCGCGCCGCGACCGCAATCGCGATCGCAACCGCGATCCTGGTCGCGGCGCCCGTGATCTCGATCGTTTCGCTGGCTTTGCAGCCGGCGCCCGATGTGTGGCACGATCTGATCAACTACGTGCTGCCGGCCGCCCTCCTGGACACCGCCCTTCTGCTCGTCGGGGTCGGCGCGCTCACACTTCTGATCGGCGCCGGCATTGCATGGGTGATATCGCGCCACGATTTTCCCGGCCGGGGCATGCTGCTGTGGCTGATGCCGCTGCCGCTGGCGATTCCCACCTATCTTGCGGCTTACGTCTATGCCGACCTGTTCGAACCGCTCGGCCTGGTGCATCGCACCCTGGCGATCTGGCTGCCGCTGCACGACGCCCTCGGCCATCTGCCCAACCTGCGCTCGCTGCCGGGCGCCATCTTCGTGATCGGGCTCGTGCTCTATCCTTACGTCTATCTGTCGGCGCGCGCGACGTTTCAGGTTCAGTCTGCCGAATTCGCCGAGGCGGCTACGACACTGGGGGCCGGCCGATGGACCGTTTTCTGGCGCGTTTCACTGCCGATGGCGCGGCCGGCGCTCGCGGTCGGCGTGGCGCTGGTCGCGCTGGAAACGCTCAACGACATCGGCGCCAGCGAATATCTCGGCATCCGCACGCTGACGGTCTCGATCTTCACCACCTGGCTCAACCGCGGCAGCCTCGCCGGTGCGGCCCAACTCGCATGCCTAATGCTTGCGATCGTCGCCGGCCTGATCGCGATGGAGCGTTACGGCCGTCGCAACGCCAACGCCGAATTCTCGGCCGAAAGCCCGCATGTGAGGCAGCGAACCCCGCTTTCGGGCGCAAGAGCGTGGATCGCGTTCGCGGTCTGCGCGCTGCCGGTGCTGATCGGCTTCGTCGTGCCGCTGCTCTATCTGGCGCATCAGGCTCTCGGTCGCGGACTGCTTGCAAATTTCGACTCGCTCCTGTGGCGCCACACCTTCCATTCGTTTGCCTATGCAGCGCTCGCGACGCTCATCGCGCTGATGCTTGCGCTCGCCACGACGATCGCGCACCGCTTTCGGCCGGACCCTCTGCGATATGTGGCGATGAGCATCGCGCAGACCGGCTACGCGCTGCCGGGTCTCGTGATTGCCCTCGGTCTGCTGACCCCCGTACTGGCGGTCGACAACGCGCTGAGCGCGGTCGCTGCCTGGACGGGACGCTCGCTGCCCGGGCTGATCCTGGTCGGCTCGGGGACGGCCGTCGTCATCGCCTACACGATTCGTTTTCTGGCCGTGCCGGTCGGCATGATCAAGGCCGGGTTCGACAGCATTCCGCGCGACTATGACGAGAGCGCGCGCTCGGTCGGCGCGGGCCAGGCGATCATGTTGAGCCAGATCTATCTGCCGTTGCTCCGGCCCGCGATGCTTGGCGCCGTCATCATCATGTTCGTCGACTGCCTGAAGGAGCTCCCGGCAACGCTGCTCTTGCGGCCCCTCAACGTCGAAACGCTATCGACGTCGATCTACCAGTTCGCAAGCCGCGGCAATTTCGAGGACGGTGCGCTCGCGGCCCTCCTGATCATCGCCGCCAGCATCGGTCCGGTGGTCTGGTTGACCCGGTTCTCCGAGGTGCCGAGCGGCCCCGCTTGAAGGCATGGGCACATCGTCCGAGCAGCCGTGGTGCTTCGACCAATTGAGTTGTCGTCGCCCGACCTGATCGCTGAACCAAAATCGCAAGGACGCGCAGACCCTATTGCGATGCGCGCCCCAGCGTTTCTCGCTTACGTGTTCGTCAGCGCCACGCGGAATTCGGCTTCGGTCTTGGCCTTGACCTCGTCGAGCGAGACGCCGTCGGCGAGCTCGATCAGCGCCATGCCGCCATTGCCGTGCTTGTCGATGGTGAAGACGGCGAGATCAGTCACGACCATGTCGACCACGCGCTCGCCGGTCAGCGGCAAGTTGCACTTCTTCAGCAGCTTCGGGCCGTCCTTGGCCGAATGTTCCATCACCACGACGACGCGCTTGACGCCGGCGACGAGGTCCATCGCGCCGCCCATTCCCTTGACCATCTTGCCGGGGATCATCCAGTTGGCGAGATCGCCGTTCTGGGCCACCTGCATGGCGCCGAGGATCGACAGGTCCATGTGGCCGCCGCGGATCATGCCGAAGGAATCCGCGCTCGAGAAATACGAGGTCGACGGCAGCTCGCTCACCGTCTGCTTGCCGGCGTTGATGAGATCGGCATCCACCTCGTCCTCATAAGGGAACGGTCCCATGCCGAGCATGCCGTTCTCGCTCTGCAGGCTGACGTCGACGCCATCCGGAATGTAGTTCGAGACCAGCGTCGGGATGCCGATGCCGAGATTGACGTAATAGCCGTCGCGCAATTCCTTCGCGGCGCGCGCGGCCATCTGTTCACGGGTCCAGGCCATGTGAGTCTCCTGATACGCTTAGGCGGCGGTGCGCGGGCGGGTGTTGCGGAATTCGATGCGCTTCTTGGCCGTGCCGACCTCGACGATGCGCTTCACGAAGATGCCGGGCGTGTGGATGTGGTCGGGATTGAGTTCACCGGCCGGAACCAGATGCTCGACCTCGGCCACGGTGATCTTGGCGGCGGTCGCCATCATCGGGTTAAAGTTGCGCGCGGTCTTGCGGTAGATGAGATTGCCGGCGGTGTCGCCCTTCCAGGCATGCACGATGGCGAGGTCGGCGAACAGGCCGCGTTCCATCAGATATTTCTCGCCGTCGAACTCCTTCACTTCCTTGCCTTCGGCGATCAGCGTGCCGACGCCGGTCTTGGTGTAGAAGGCCGGAATGCCGGCGCCGCCGGCGCGGATGCGCTCGGCCAGCGTGCCTTGCGGATTGAATTCGAGTTCCAGCTCGCCGGCGAGGAATTGCTGGGCGAACAGCTTGTTCTCGCCGACATAGGACGAGATCATCTTCTTGATCTGGCGCGTTTCCAGCAGGCGGCTCAGCCCGATGCCGTCGACGCCGGCATTGTTGGAGACCACCGTCAGGCCCTTGACGCCGGACTCGCGGATCGCATCCGACAGCTCCTCGGCGATGCCACAGAGGCCGAAACCTCCCGACATGATCATCATGTTGTCTTTTAAGATGCCGTCGAGAGCCGACTTGGCGTCGGGATAGACCTTGTTCATACAAATTACCTTCGACTGAACCTTCGGTTTGGAGGCGACGCGCCGTATTGGCGGCGATTATTAGGCGAAATCCTCCAAAGCCGTCAATGATACGGGGTTCTCCGCACCGCGTCCGGGTGATAGAAGCTGCCCACGCCGTGGGCAGAACCGTCCACGGCCTTGAAAGCGACAAGAAAACCCATCAAGTTGCGGGACTTAACATAATAGGGCTTGGGCGCGGCCACGCAGGTTTCCCGACCCGCCCTCCGGCTCCAACGACCAACCCGATCAGGACACGCCATTGACCATGGCCCAAGGAATGAAGCGCCTCGGGACGCCGATCGCGGCGCTGCTCGGCGTGGCGCTGATCGCCCTGATCGCGACCTCCTGGCTCATCAACCGCGACGCGCTGCGCAAGGCGGTCGAAGCGCAGATCCGCGACGTCACCGGGCTCGAGCTCAACGTCGCGGGCAGCATCGACATCTCGGTGCTGCCGGCGAGCTACATTTCCTTCCACGACGTCGGCCTCAAGGGCGGCGGCACCAGCGATTCCGCGCTCCATGTCGACGTGCTCACCGCCAATCTGCGGCTGCTGCCGCTCCTGCTGCGGCGGTTCGAGATCGCCGACCTGACGCTGCTGCGACCGCGCATCCATGTCAGCCTGAAGCCGGACGGTGAGAGCAACTGGACGCCCTTCATCCAGACCATCGCGCGCACCATGAAGCCGGGGGCCGAGAATCAGGTCTCGTTCTCCGAAATCCGGATCCAGGATGGCGTGCTCGACTACGAGGACGCAGCCACTCGCGCCACCGAGCAGCTCAGCGACATCGACCTGTCGCTGGCCTGGCCCTCGATCTCGCGCTCCTTCGCCGCGACGGGACAGTTCGACTGGCGCGGCGAGCGCGTCGACGGCTCGATCAGCTTTTCCGATTTCGTCGCCGCCCTCTCCGGCGAGCGATCGGGTCTGAAGGCGCGGATCGCCAGCGCGCCGCTCAAGCTCGCCTTCGACGGCAGCGTCGCCAACCGCACCAGCCCGATGATGGAGGGTACGCTGACGATCGACAGCCCCTCCTTGCGCAACGCGTTGCGCTGGACCGGGCAGCCGCAGCCCGCCAGCGGCGGCTTCGGCCGCTTCGCGCTGAAGGCGCGCGCCAACGTCGTCGGCGCCTCGATCGCGCTCACCAATGTCAATGTCGAGCTCGACGGCAACGCCGCCGAGGGCGTCATGACCTACGCCAACAACGGCCGGCAGACGCTGCAGGCGACGCTTGCCGCCGACGCGCTCGACTTCACACCCTATATCTCCACCTTCCGCCTGCTGGCGAGCGGGGCGCGCGACTGGAACAGGCAGCTGTTCGATCTCCAGGGATTGTCGACCACCGACCTCGACATGCGCCTGTCGGCGGCAAGGCTGACGGTCGGGCCGACCAGGCTCGGCCGCACCGCGATCGGCGCCAATTTGCGCAACGGCACGCTGGCGCTCTCGGTCGGCGAGGCGCAAGTCTATGGCGGGATCGCCAAGGGCTCGTTCGGCATCGCGCGCTCCGACACCGTCGCCGACATCAAGGCGCAATTCCAGTTCACCGACGTCGACCTCCAGGCCTGCGCCACCGAATTGTTCGGCCTCAACAAGCTGTCCGGTCGCGGCAACATCAACGTGTCGCTGTTCGCCTCAGGCTCGAGCCCGTTCGGCCTCGTGCAGTCACTCGACGGCAGCGCCACCATCACCGGGCATGACGGCGCGATCTCGGGCTTCAACGCCGAGCAGCTCCTGAAGCGCCTGGAGCGGCGGCCGCTGTCGGGCGGCGGCAATTTCCGCAACGGTTCGACGCCGTATAACAATCTCACCATCGCGGTGAAATTCTCCGACGGGATCGCTACCGCCGAGGACATCCGAATCGAAGGGCCGGCGGCGAAGATCACGCTGACCGGCACCGCCTCGGTGCCGACGCGCGAATACGACATGAAGGGCGTGGCGAGCCTCAATACGACGTCCGGCTTTCAATTGCCGTTCATGGTGCAGGGGCCCTGGGACGATCCGCTGATCTTCCCCGACCCTGAAAGCCTGATCCGGCAGTCGCCCGCGGCGTCTCCCTTCCTCGATCTCCTGAAGCAGCGCATCACCGGGGGCGGCAAGCGCCCCGCACAGGACGGATCGCCGACGGCGGACAATGCCAAGGAAGGCGTCAGGGAAAACGCCAAGTCGAACTAGCGTGATCGCGGTCGCTTTGTTGGGTTACCGCCACAGGTTCGCGTACGAAACCAATACCTGCGGCCGATTTCATCGGAAGATGGCCATCACGCGGCCGATTGCGTCGTTGAAACCCAGCTGTTGTCATCCCGCATCACTGTCGCCCCGGCGATCTTTGTCCCAACCGGAAGCTCGACACGGCCATTCTGTCCTAGTTCACGGGCCAACACCTCTCGGTCACAGGCGTTCTCCCACAGCGAAATGGTGATGGACGCGACACAATTGCTGATCATGCTGGTCAGCGCCCGCGCCTCCGACATGAAGCGGTCGATGCCGACGAGCAGCGCCACGCCGGTCACGGGCAGATCCGGCATCACCGAAAGCGTCGCGACAAGCGCGACGAAGCCGCTGCCGGTGACGCCGGCCGCCCCTTTGGAGGTCAGCAGCATCAGTCCGAGCATTGCCGCGATCTGCCCCCACGACAGATGGATGTCGCAGGCCTGAGCGATGAACATGGACGCCAGGGTGAGATAGATCGCGCTGCCGTCCAGATTGAACGAATAGCCCATCGGCAGCACGAGGCCCGATACTCCCTTGCGGCATCCGAGCTGTTCCAGCTTGCGTAGCGCGCCAGGCAGCGCCGGCTCCGACGACGACGTGCCGAGCACGATCAGCAATTCTTCCTTGAAGTAGCGGATGGTCTTCCACAGGCTGAAGCCGTTCAGCCGCGCCAGCGTACCAAGCACGACCACCACGAACACGGAGCAGGCGATATAGAACGTCAGGATCAGCAGTCCGAGCGAGCCGATCGAACGGATGCCATAGCGGCCTACCGTGAACGCCATGGCGCCAAAGGCGCCGAGCGGTGCCAGCTTCATGATGAGACCGAACGACATAAACAGCACGTGAGAGAACGAGGCGACCGCCTTCGTCACCACGGCGCCCCCATCGCCGGCACGGCTGAGGCCAAAAGCGATCAGGATGGAGATCAACAGGACCGGCAGCACTTCACCGTCGGCGAACGCTCCAAAGAACGAATGCGGAATGATGTGCAGCACGAAGTCCGTAAATCCACTCGCACCGGCCTGCTTGGTGAATTTTGCAGCCACCGACGGATCCAGCGTGCTGACGGCGACATGCATGCCGGCGCCCGGCTGAATCAACGACACCGCGATCAACCCGGCCAACAGTGCGAGCACCGTCAGCAGATAGAACAGCGCCATGGATTTCACCAAGGTGCGGCCGACCTCGCGGGAATCGCTGATGCTGGTGATGCCGCTGACGATGGTGCAGAACACGATCGGCGCGATCATCATCTTGACCAGCTTGACGAAGCCGTCCCCGAACGGCTTCAGCGCGGCGCCGAATTCGGGCCAGAAATGGCCCGTGAGGACCCCCAGCACGAGGCCGATCAGCACCTGGACGTAGAGAATCCGGTAGAATGGCTTCCGAGCCTCGATGATCGAGTGCCCAACCAGCGCTTCCTTCTGCATTCTCTTTTCTCCCATGGCTTTGATATTTTTGTGATGGCTTCGCAGGCGCGGGCGTCAGGCCGCCAGCACCGACTGAGGCACGTGTGACCGGCGGGCGAAGACGTGGCCCTCGAAGATTCGCCGGGCTGTCCGCAGCACCCGCGCAACCGGGCCGGGCTCAAGCTTGACCACGAGTTGGCCGGAGGGATGGGCGAGCGCGATCGGCACCGGCGGCGCCAGCGGTCCGACCATCTCTGCAGCGACCGTTCCTGATGTGACGCACGCCGTGGCGATCGCGACAGCGCCGGTGACCGCCAGCGCGCTATGGCAGTCGTGCGGCATGAAGTACCTGACGTTCAACGTCGCCGCGCTTGCGGGCGCAATCAGAACCGGTTTCGGGATCACCATGTTCGCGGGATTGGAAAAGCCCATCCGGCGTCCCGCTTCGATCCGCAAGTCTTCGAGACGCGCGCGGAAACCGCTGTCGGCAAAGTCGGAGGGCGCCTCGCGGCCGCTCCATCCCAGATCAGCCGCGCGGACCAGCATGACCGGCATCGCCGCATCGAGGCAGGTCACATCTATTCCCCTGATGCGGTCGACCGCTCGTCCCGTCGGCAGCAGACGGCCGGTGCGTGCGCCGGCCGCGTTGGGGAACGACAGTTCGATGGGCGCGGCCGTTCCCGGTACGCCGTCGATCCGCGCCTCGCCCTCGTAAGTCACCTGCCCTCCCGGTGTGGCAATTGTCGCGTCGATCAGCTTGCCGGTGTTGACATTGTGGATGCGCACATGGGTGCGATCTGCGGTGGCGGCGACCAGACCGGCTTCGATTGCGAACGGCCCCACCGCCGCAAGCATATTTCCGCAGTTCGGCGAAGTGTCGACGATGCCTTCACGAACTCGCACCTGGGCAAATAGGTAATCGACATCAGCACCGGGCACCGTGGCCGGCCCGACGATCGCAACCTTGTTGATGACGGCATTGCCGCCGCCGATCCCGTCGATTCCAAGATCGTGTCCGCTTCCCATCACGGACAAAAGAACCGCGTCGCGAGATCTTGCGTCGGCCGGAAGATCGCGGGCCAGGAAGAACGGTCCGCGCGAGGTGCCGCCGCGCATGACCACACAAGGAATGGCAATCTGATCGTTCATGGAGCTCTTCCGTCCGGCGACATGTTCGCGCGGGCCAGAACATCGCTCGGCGGAACTCTTTTGTTAAATGCAAAGATCCGAGGTATTATTTCGTATATCGGTATAATTGGAGACTGCCATGAACGCGGAACTGCTGGACCTGAAGGCGTTCATCACCGTCGCCGAGACGGGAAGCTTTGTCCGGACCGCCAAAGCGCTGAATTTGTCGCAGCCGGCGCTCAGCCGGCGTATTCAGAAATTGGAGGTAAGCCTCGGTGCACCATTGCTCGAGCGATCGACACGCCACGTCAAACTCACCATGACCGGCCGTGACTTCCTGCCGAAGGTGCGCCGCCTCATCGACGAGTTCGAGACCTCGGTGCTTGCCATCCAGGATATCGGCGCGCGAAGCTCAGGCCTGGTCTCGGTGGCTGCGGTGCCGACAGCGGTGTTCTACTTCCTGCCGCGTGCGATCGGCCGGTTTGCCGAGGCCTATCCGCGCATTCGCATCCGGATTCTCGACATCGGTGCCAATGAGGGATTGGAAGCGGTCGCGCGCGGCGAAGCCGACTTCGGCATCAATTTCATCGGTGCGTCGCATGCCGAAATCGAATTCGAGAAGCTACTAGAGGATCCCTTCGTACTGGCCTGCCGCCACGACCATCCGCTGGCATCGCGCAAGCAGGTGAGCTGGCCGGAGATCGTTCCGCACCGGGTCATCACCGTCGGTCGCAACAGCGGCAATCGTGCTCTGATCGACAATGCGCTGGCGCGACATGGCCTGCAGCTGAACTGGTCCTATGAAGTCGCTCACCTCTCCGGTTCGCTTGGCCTGGTCGAAGCGGGCCTCGGCATCGCCGTGCTCCCGAAGCTGGCGACCCCTGCGGCCGGCCATCCGATCATTCACACCCTTCGCCTGATCGAGCCGGAAGTGTCGCGGACGATCGGCATCGTGCGGAGGCGCGGGGCGACCCTGTCGCCTCACGCCAGCCAGTTTCTCAAGATGCTGCTTGAGGCATGGCACTCGCCTGCCCGAACAAGTGGGCAAGGCAGGCCGCGTTCCCGATCCGCTGACACGAGCCCGAACGCCGCTGCGACCGGCCCTAGAGCGAAACGCTGACAAGGCCAGACACCGCAAGGCGAATTGATTGGCATGTATTGATGCGGCCTTTGGATCGATGCGCGAATTCGCATCCCCACAGCCTCTCTCCAAACGCGACATAGGTCTGACAAGAAGCCGCTAGATCGGATTACCGCCATGCGCTAGTGTTTTATACGACCGGTTAAAAACACCGGCCGTTTGAGGGAGAAAAACGTGAAATCCAAGGTTATTGGCGCAGTATCACTGGCGGTCGCTGCGGCCGGGCTGTTTGCAGCCGCTGCACCCGCATTTGCGCAGCAGAAGACGATCACGGTCTGGTGGGGCAAGGGCTTCTATCGCTCCGAAGACGACGCACTGATCGAGACGATCAAGAAATTCGAAGCCAAGACCGGCATCAAGGTCGAATTGTCGCAATACGCGATCCAGGACATGATTCCGAAGACGGTCGCCGCGCTCGATGCCGGTACCGTGCCCGATGTCGCCTATTCCGATTCCTATGACGTCCAGGCGCAGGGCAAGTGGGCCTATGAGGGCAAGCTCGAGGACCTCTCCGACGTCATGGAGCCGATCAAGGGCCGGTTCGTGCAGAACACGCTGGATGCGTCGATCCTCTACAACGACGTCACCAAGAAGAAGGCCTACTACGGCTTTCCGCTGAAGCAGCAGAGCATGCACGTTCAGATCTGGAACGACATGCTGGAGAAGGCCGGCTTCAAGGTGGCCGATATCCCGAACGACTGGACCGGGTACTGGACGTTCTGGTGCGACAAGGTGCAACCGGCGATCCGCAAGGCCACTGGCCAGCGCCTCTATGCCGTCGGCCAGCCGATGGGCGTGGAATCCACCGATTCCTTCCAGTCGTTCTACACCTTCATGGACGCCTATCATGTCAAGCTGGTCGACGACGACGGCAAGCTGCTGGTCGACGACCCCACGGTTCGCGAGAACCTGATCAAGGCGATGAAGGATTACACCGACACCTACATCAAGGGCTGCACGCCGCCGTCCTCCACGACCTGGAAGGATCCCGACAACAACGTCGCCTTCCACAACAAGACCATCGTGATGACCCACAACTTCACGATCTCGATCGCGGCGAAGTGGTTTGAAGATTCCTCGAACCAGGCACTCACGCCCGAACAGCGCGAGGCCGGCAAGAAGGCCTATGAGCAGGACATCATCACGGCATCCTTCCCCAAGGCGCCGGATGGTTCGACCATCCGCTACCGCTCCGACGTCAAGACCGGACTGGTGTTCACCGCGGCCAAGAACAAGCCCGAGGCCAAGCAGTTCATCAGCTTCCTGCTCCAGGAAGAGAACGTCCGTCCCTACATCGAGGGCGCGCTCGGCCGCTGGTTCCCGGTGACGAAGGAAAGCCAGGAAAGCCCGTTCTGGCAGGCTGACAAGCACCGCAAGGCCGTCTACGCGCAGTTCAAGGGCGGAACCGCGGCGTTCGACTTCACCAAGAACTGGAAGTTCACGATTCTCAACAACGAGAACGTGTGGGCGAAGGCGATGAACCGCGTCGTCAGCGAGAAGGTTCCGGTCGACAAGGCCGTCGACGAACTGATCGCCCGCATCAAGCAAGTCGCGGGTTAAAGTCATCCGCCCCTCTCCCCGCTTTGCGGGGAGAGGTGTAAGAACATCACCGGCCGCATTTTGCGGCCGGCTTCTCTTTGAAGAGTCCGAAAAGAATGGCGATCACGCTCTCTGGCGATCAGGCAATCCCCGGCCCGCCCCTGTCGTCGCGGCTGACCCCGGCGCAGGTCTGGGGCATCGTGCTGCTTGCGCCCTATCTGCTCGTTTTCCTTGCCTTCGTGGTCTATCCCGTCTGCTACGGCCTGTGGCTCGCGCGCGCTCCGGCGAACTATGTCGCGCTCTACAACGACCCGATCTTCGCGCGCGCCGCGGTCAACACGCTGATCTTTCTGGTCATCGGCATCAACATCAAGATGCTGATCGCGCTGTTCCTGTCCGGCTTCTTCGCCGTGCAGCGCCCCTGGATCAAATGGCTCTCGGTAATCTTCATCCTGCCCTGGGCGGTGCCGTCGATCCCGACCATCCTGTCGGTGCGCTTCATGCTCAATCCCGAATGGGGCATGATCAACCATTTCATCTTCTCGTTCACCGGCGACGACGGCCCGAACTGGCTGAACGACCCGACCGTGGCGCTGACCATGGCGATCGCCGTGCACATCTGGAAGTCGCTGCCGTTCTGGACGCTGATCCTCATCACCGGCCGCCTTGCGATCTCGCACGATCTGTTCGAGGCCGCCGAGGTCGACGGCGCGAGCTGGTGGCAGAAATTCCGCTACATCACCTGGCCGTCGATGCAGACGCTCTACGTCACCTGCACGCTGCTCTCGATGATCT